>Ga0187892_10000956_pt1 | contig 71009 bp, 55 predicted proteins | sample MA1701073metaG_FD_139345 | JGI IMG/M metagenome (GOLD analysis project Ga0187892, IMG submission 139345) | Bio-ooze microbial communities from a basaltic lava cave in the Kipuka Kanohina Cave System on the Island of Hawaii, USA - MA170107-3 metaG ...
CGCCCCACCCCCGCCCCGCCCCCCACCTCCCTCCCCCCGGGGACCGCCCCCACCCCCCAGGAACAGCGTCCCCGTCGCCCCCGCCTCCACGCCCCCCAGCGCCCGCCGCAGCCGCGGCCTCCCCGCCCCCTTCGGGCCGACGACGGCCAGGATGCGCCCGCCCTCGAGCGCGATCTCCGGAACCTCGAGCCGGAACGTCCCGTGGGAGACGGCGAGACCCTGCGCCTCGAGCCTCACCCCTTCGCCCGCCCGTGCTGCACCCAGGTGAGCGCGAGGTTCAGCGCGAACGTGAGCGCGAGCAGGATGAAGGCGAGGGCGACGGCGACCTCGAACCGCCCCTGGCGCGTCTCGAGCACGATCGCGGTCGTGAGGACCCGCGTCTCGCCGCGGATGTTGCCGCCGACCATGAGGACGGCGCCGACCTCCGAGATCGCGGCCCCGAACCCGGCCATGATCGCGGCCAGGAGGGGCAGGCGCGCCTCGCGCGCGAGGATGAAGAGCCGCTGCCCGCGCGATGCGCCCAGGGCCTCGAGGTCGCGGTCGAGGGAGGGCGGCAGGCCCTCGATCGCGGCGAAGGTGAGCGCGGCGACGACGGGGAACGCGATGACGGCCTGGGCCGCGACGACGGCCGACGGCGTGTAGAGCCAGTGCAGGAAGCCGAGCGGACCCGTCCGCCAGAGGAGCATGGCGACGGCGAGCCCGACCACGACCGGCGGCAGGCCGAGGCCCGTGTTGAGGAGCGCGGCGACGACCTTGCGCCCGCGGAAGCGCGCGAGCGCGAGCGCGCCGCCGAGCGGGATCCCGAGCGCGCAGGCGATCGCCGTCGCCGCCCCCGACACCCAGAGGGACAGCCACATCGCCCGCAGGACGTCGGGGTCGCCACGGGCGAGGAGCCGCGCCCCCTCGCGGAGCCCCTCGACGACGATGCTCACGGCGCGGTCCGCGGGCCCGCCGGACCGATCCACTCGAAGAGCGGCCGCCCGGCGCGGTCGCGCCCGGCGCCGGCCGCCGCCCCGCGCCCGCCCTCGCCCGTCAGGAAGTCGTGCAGGCGCCGCGCCCCCTCCGCGTTCCCGCGGACGACGCGCGCCGGGGCGACGAGGACCGCGGAGTAGATGTTCTCGAGGCCGGCGCCGCCCTCGACGTGGACCCGGAGCGAGACCTGCCCCTCGATGGCCGCGAACGTCGCCCGGTCGCAGAGCGCGTAGCCGCCGCGCTCGTCGGCGACCCGCACCGTCGCGCCCTGCCCGGCCCCCGTCTCGACGAGCCGCGCCGCGGGCGGGCGCGCCCCCGCCTTCCGCCACAGGTCCTGCTCGCGCACGTGCGTCCCCGAGCCATCCGCCCGGGAGACGAAGAGCGCCCGGCCCTCCCCGGCCGCCCGCCCGATGCGCGCGAACGCCTCGACGGCCGAGCCCGCCCCCCGCACGCCGGCCGGGTCGCCCTCGGGGCCGACGACGACGAAGTCGTTCCGGAGGATGGGCGTCCGCGCGAGCCCGAACCCATCCTTCACGAACCGCCCCTCGGCCGCCGGCGAGTGCGTGAGGAGGATGTCGACCTCGCCGCGGCGCGCGAGCGCCAGCGCCTCGCCGCTGCCCATGACGACCGGCTTCACCTCGACGCCCGTCGCCGCGCGCGCCGCCGGCACGAGCGCGTCGAGGAGCCCCGAGTCCTCGATGGTCGTGGTCGTCGCCAGGACGACGGGCGGCGGCGCGGGCCCGGCGTCGCCGCAGGCGGCCGCGGCCGCCGCGAGGGCCGCGAGCGCCGCGGCGGTCAGGAGGCGCGCGGCCCGGTTCACGGGACCACCCCCTCCTCCGCCGGCCCGATCCACTCGAACGCGGCCCGCCCCCCGTGGGTCTCGACCCGCCAGCCGCGCACGAGATCGCGCGTCTCGTTCCCCGTGAGGAACCGGAAGAGGCGGCGCGCCCCGGCCGCATGCCCGCGCCGCACGCGCTCGGGGGTGACGAGGATCGCCGAGTACACGTTGTCGAGCCCGGGGACGCTCGCGACGAGGATGCGCGACGCGATCCGCCGCTCGAGGGTCAGGAACGTCGCCCGGTCCACGAGCGTGTACGCGCCTCTCTGGTCCGCGATCCCGACCGTCGCCGCCATGCCGCTCCCGGACTCGACGTAGGCCCCGGGCGGCGGCCTCTCCCGCGCCGACTCCCAGAGCGCGCGCTCGCGCGCGTGCGTCCCCGACCCGTTGCCCCGCGACACGAACGTCGCCCGCCCGGCCGCGCCCGCGCGCGCGATCCGGGCGAACGCCTCGGCCGCCGACCCGGCGCCCCGCACCCCCGCCGGGTCGCCGGGCGGTCCCATGACGACGAAGTCGTTGCGCAGGATCGGCACGCGCCGCTCGCCGAAGCCCGCCTCCATGAAGGCCAGCTCGGCCGCCGGCGAGTGGGTGATGAGCACGTCCGCCTCGCCCCGCCGCGCGAGCGCGAGCGCCTCGCCGCTCCCGACCGCGACCGCCCTCACCTCGAGGCCCGTCCGCGCCCGGAAGGCCGGCACCAGCTCGTCGAGCAGGCCGGCATCCTCGACCGACGTCGTCGTCGCGAGGACGAGCGGCGGCGGACCGTCGCCGCGGCCGCAGCCGGAAAGGGCGAGAGGCGCGACGAGCCCGAGCCCGAGCCCGAGCCCGAGCACCGGCCCGAGCCCGAGCACCGGCACGAGCGCGAGCACCGGCACGAGCCCTTGCCCGCTGCGGAACCGCGGCACGGTCTTCATCGCCGCGAAGCTTACCTGAACCCCCGGGCCCCGGGAAGCGTCTCACCCTCGGATCGGCAAGGGGTGGGCTCGGACCGTCCGTCCGCGCGCGCGCGTTTCATTGACGCGGCGCGGCCGGGCGGATATCACGGCGGGACTCATGGGACGAGCGCGCCTGCCCCTCGCCACGCTGCCGTCGCCGGTGCTGCTGCTGTTGCTGCTGCCGCCGCTGCTGCTCGGCGCGGGCCTCCTCGGCTGCCGCGGCCCCGCCCCGCGCGACGTCTCCGTCTTCTATCGCTACGAGCCGAAGCTCGACGGCTACGACGTCACCTACCCGATCCTCCTCTCGAGCCACACGGAGCGGCCGGCCCACGACTTCCGCGAGACGCGCGTCCTCTGGCCGTTCGGGCTCTTCCGCCGCGAGGGGCGCGAGACCGAGAACCGCCTCTACCCGTTCTTCTCGGAGCGCCGGCGCGTGGACCGGCGCGGCTTCATCGACTACGACCTCGCGATCTACCCCTTCGTCTGGTACGGGACGTCGGCCGACGAGGGCTCCTACCTGGCGATCCTCCCGTTCGGCGGCACCCTCAAGGGGTTCCTCGGCAAGGACGAGATCCGGATCGCGATGTTCCCGCTCTACGCCTGGACCCGCGACAAGGAGTTCCAGTCGACCCACATCCTCTTCCCGTTCGTCAACTTCGTCGAGGGCGGCGGCTACTCGGGCTTCCGCGTCTTCCCGTTCTACGGCCACTACGAGAAGGTGGACCGGGACGGGCGTCCCGTCTACGAGCGGAGCTTCGCCCTCTGGCCGTTCGTCACCTGGCAGCGGAACGCCCTCAACTCGTCGCGCCCCTCCGAGACCCTGTTCATCTTCCCGTTCTACGGGCGGATCGACACGCCCAACACCCACCAGCGCACCGTGCTCTGGCCCTTCTTCCGCTACTCCGAGAACACCCGCGACCCCTGGTGGGAGCTGCGCCTCTTCTGGCCGATCGGCGTGATCTCGCGCGGCCGCGACGAGGAGCGGACCGAGGTCTGGCCGTTCTACGGGCACAAGCGCCGGCACGTCGCGATCGGCTCGGAAGGCGGCTACGAGAGCTACGAGAGCCGGTTCTTCCTCTTCCCGATCGTGCGCCTGGAGGAGCAGGACTCGGACATCCGCTCGACCACCCGCCAGTGGGTCCTCCCGATCTTCTGGCGCTACGAGCACCGGTACAAGCTCGAGGGCGAGTCGAGCCACGAGTGGAAGGTGTGGCCGCTCGTCCGCTACAAGCGGCACCGCGACGGGCGCGTCGAGGTCAACGTCCTCTCGCCGCTCTGGTTCGAGGACCCCGAGGGCTTCGAGCGCATCTTCGACCCGCTCTTCCGCGTGTACTACCACGAGGCGCGCGCCGACGGCACCGACGTGACGGAGGCCGCGTTCGGGCTCTTCCAGGACCGCGAGACGCCGGAGGAGTCGAGCCTCGCGCTCCACCCGTTCTTCTTCGTCGACCAGACGAAGGACGAGTCCTACTTCCGGCTCGGCATCCTCTTCGGCCTCTTCCAGTACTACGAGCGCGGCGACGAGACGTCGCTCCGCTTCTTCTGGCTGCCCGAGTGGCCGACCTTCGGCGGGGGAGACGACGGCGAATGATCCTCCTCATCCAGCCCGTGCGCACGGTCGGGCGCAAGCTCATCCACGCCTCGCACAGCGCGGGCAAGGACCTGATCCTGCTCGGGCGGACGGCGCTGTGGCTGCGCTCGGCCTGGACGAAGCGCCACGACATCCTGGTCCAGGCCTACGTCGCCGCGATCGAGAGCCTCGCCGTGACGGTCGTCGTCGCCTCGTTCATGGGCATGATCCTGGCGCTCCAGGCCGGGCTCGGGCTCGCCCGCTTCGGGCAGCAGGACCTCATCGCGGCGCTCGTCTCGGTCGCCATGGCGCGCGAGATGGCGCCGTTCATCACGGCCCTGATCCTCGCGGCCAACGTCGGGTCGTCCATGGCCGCCGAGATCGGGACGATGGCGGTCTCGGAGGAGGTCGAGGCGCTCGAGGTCATGTCCATCGACCCCGTGCGCTTCCTCGTCATGCCGCGCGTCGTGGCGCTCACGATCGCGACCCCCATGCTCACGGTCGTCTCGAACCTCGTCGGCAACGTGGGCGCGGCGATCGTCGCCTTCTTCCAGATCGGCGTGACGTTCCAGGCGTACTACCAGAACGCGATCGAGTTCATCGACCTGAAGGACATCTACACGGGCCTGTTCAAGGCGATGGTCTTCGGCTGCGTGATCGCGACCGTCGGGTGCGGGCAGGGCCTGCGGGCGACGGGCGGGGCGATCGGGGTCGGGCAGGCGACCCGCACCTCCGTGATCGTCTCGTTCCTCCAGATCATCATCCTCGGCTACTTCCTCACGTCGCTCTTCTACGGGAGCGACATCCAGGGCGGCGGCTGAGACCAGGCGAGATCGGGCGGGGAGCGGGCGGCCGGCATGTCGATCGAGCTGCGCTCGGTTCACAAGTCGTTCGACGGGAACGCGGTCCTGCGCGGCCTCGACCTCTCCGTCCCGACCGGGACGACGCTCGTCATCGTGGGCGGCAGCGGCTCGGGGAAGAGCGTGACGCTGAAGCACATGGTCGGGCTCCTGAAGCCGGACCAGGGGCGCGTCGTCGTCGACGAGGAGGACATCACCGACCACGGGCGCCGCGACCTCGAGCGCGTGCGCCGCAAGTTCGGCTACCTCTTCCAGTCGGCCGCGCTCATCAACTGGCTCAGCGTCTACGAGAACGTCGCCCTGCCGCTCCGCGAGCTGTCGAAGCTGAAGGAGAAGGAGATCGACGAGCGCGTGCGCGCGAAGCTCGAGCTGCTCGACCTGGAGGCCGCCGCGAACCGCTTCCCGCCCGAGATCAGCGGCGGCATGAAGAAGCGGGTCGGGCTCGCGCGCGCGCTCATCTGGGACCCCGAGTACGTGCTCTTCGACGAGCCGACGGCCGGCCTCGACCCCGTGCTGACGGCGCTCGTCGACGAGATGATCTGCGACACGCAGCGGAAGACCGGGGTCACGGCGGTCGTCGTCACGCACGACATGGCGAGCGCCACGCGCATCGGCGACCGCATCGCCATGCTCTACAAGGGAAAGGTGATCGAGGAGGGGCCGCCCGACGAGTTCATGCGGTCCCCGAACCCGATCGTCCGCCAGTTCATCGAGGGCCGGCTCGAAGGGCCGATCACGGAGGCGCTCGAGGAGGAGCGGGAGCGCCGCCGGCTGAGTCGGCGCCCGGCTCCCGGGGAGTCCTGAACCGAGGAGGAGTCGCGCATGCCGGTCAGCGCCACCCGCAAGGAGCTCATCGTCGGCGTCGTGTTCATGGGCATCATGGTCGTGCTCGGCTTCTTCACGATCATCGTCGGCCAGTACAAGCCGTGGCAGCCGCCGACCGACATCTACGTCAAGTTCCCGGCCGTCGGCGGCCTCCGGGAGGGGAACGTCGTCCGCATCACCGGCCTCGAGGTGGGCCAGGTGAGGCGCATGCGCCGGGTCCCGGACGGCGTCCTGGCCGAGCTGCGCCTCCAGATGTCCGCGGAGGAGTTCGACCTCCACGAGGGCCACATCATCCGCGTGAAGGCCTTCAGCCCGCTCGGCGGCAAGTACGTCGACATCGACCGCGGGACCCTCACGGCCCCTCTCGCCGAGAACCGCGGCTTCGACCCGCTGCGCCCGCTCCAGGGGGGCATCGAGCCCGAGCTCGTGACCGAGGCGGCCGAGCTCGTGGCCGCGATCCGGCCGCCGCTCGAGGAGACGGCCCGCAACCTGGCCGAGGCGACGGCCAAGCTCAACACGCTCGAGGGGACCATCGGCAAGTTCCTCGGCGACCCGGCCGTCTACGACAACATCGCGAAGGCGAGCGCCGAGCTGGCGAGCGCGTCCGAGAAGATCAACCTGATCGTCGCCCGGGTCGAGAGCGGCGAGGGCTCGGTCGGGAAGGCGATCAAGGACCCCTCGCTCTACGACGCGGCCACGGGGACGCTCCAGAAGCTCGACGGCCTGCTGGCCTCGCTCGCCGAGGCCGGCGAGCCGGGACCGCCGCTCGGCGGCTTCTGGGCCCTCATGGTCGAGGAGCGGCGCGGGTCGATCGCCGGCCGTCTCCTCTACGACCAGCAGATGGGCACGGACCTGGCGGCGACCGTGGCCGACATCCGCGAGATCACGCGCGGCGTGCGGGCGGGCGAGGGCTCGGTCGGGAAGGCGCTGCGCGACCCGACGCTCCACGACGAGCTGGTCGCGACGCTCGACAAGGCGCAGGAGGCGCTCGGCTCGCTGGCGACCGTGCTCGACGAGGACAGCGCCAAGAGCCTCCGCGCCACCATCGAGAACATCGAGGAGATCACGGCCGCGATCCGCGAGGGGCGCGGGACGATCGGCGGGCTGGTGATGGACCGGGCCCTGCTCGACGAGGCCCAGCGCGTGATCGTCGAGCTGCGCGAGTCGGTCGAGGACGTGCGCGAGCAGGCCCCGATCAACGCCTTCATCGGCGCGGTGTTCTCGGCCTTCTGAGCGGCGGTCCGAGCGACCGTGGGGTGGGGGCTCTGGGGCGGGGCGCTCGCGGGGGCGGCGGCGATCGCGGGGGTCGCCTCGCTCGCGATCGCCGAGCGGGCGAAGCCGGCGGCGCTCGAGGCCTGGGACACGGCCGAGGAGATGCGCATCGCCGACGCCCCGCCGCTCGGTCTCGCGAAGATGCGCGGGCGCGTGGCCCGGACGGGGGAGGGCGGCTTCGAGGTCGTCGACGACGCGGGGACGCGGCTCCGGGTCGATCCGGTGCGCGCGACCGTGTCGGGAGCGGACGAGGGGACGATGGTCACGGCCGTGGGCGATGTCGTGCGCACCCGGGACGACGGCTTCGAGCTCGTCCCGCCGCCCGGTCTCCCGGCGATCGTCGCCGCCGGCGACGACGCGGAGGTGAGGCGGCGCCTGGGCGGCCTCGACTACTGGACCCTCACGCGCCAGCTCGGGTACGGGGCCATCTTCGTCACCCTGGGCGGGACGCTCGTGCTGGCGGGTCTCGGCAAGCTCATCGGGCGGATGCGCCGGACGGCCGCCCTCGTCGCGACCGCCCTCGCCCTGGCGCCCGCGCTCGCGGCCTGCGCCAGCGACCCCGCCCCCGGCGAGCGCCCGGGGCGGGCGGCCACGGCCCGCGGGCCCGCGTCCGCGGCGGCGCCGGCGGCGGCGGACGACGTCGTCGCGGCCTTCGCGGACACCCTGCTCACGTACTACGAGGAGCAGCGCCGGCGCGAGGCCGCCGGGTGGCGCGGGGACGCCCCGCCCGAGGGCCTCGCCAAGGCGCGCGCGTACGCGGGCGCGCGCCTGATCGAGGCCCTCTCGAAGGCCGGGGCCGAGGTCCCGGAGACGGCCGCGCGCCGCGGCCTGCGCGGCCTCGCCCCGATCGTCGAGCGCTACGTGCACACGCGCACGGCGCTCGCGTTCGCGACGATCGCGCCCGCCGAGCCGCTCCCGGCGGGCCGGGCGGGCACCTCGGCCGAGGCGAACGCCTTCCCCGGCAGCTTCCTCGTCGCCGGCTCCGTCGAGCGCGAGACGGGGAAGACGCTCGCGCTCGCCGGCGGGATCGAGGGCCGCTACCATCTCGTCGCCTACGACGCGACCGTCGTCGAGCCTTACGACGCCTTCGTCGCCCGCCGCGCCGGCGCCCCGCTCCCCATCGCGGCTCGCGTCCACGGCGACGTCGTCTACCTCGACCGGGCCGCGATCCGCGACATCGGCCGCCGCTTCCTCGCGACCGCCGCCCGCTACCGCGCCCTCGAGTCGCGCGCCCGCGCCGGCGGCCCGCTCACCCTCGCCGAGGCCAAGGACACCCTGCGCGCCCGCTCGCTCGAGGGCGTCTCGTCGCTCGATGACTTCGTCGCCCGCTACGGCCTCGAGCAGGAGCGCCACGCCGCCGCCGTGCTCGTCGTCCGCGCCGCCGCCCCGCCCGCCCCCGACGGCGCCGAGGCGCGCGCCCTCCTCGCCCTCGCCGGGTCCGCGGACGGCGACCTCGACCCGCGCGGACCCATCGCCACCGCGATCGGTCTCAAGCTCGCCGGCCTGCGCGCCGGCGACCTGGCGATCGCCGCCCTCGGGCGGGCGCTCGGACTGGCCGGGGATGCGCCCGAGGCCGAGCTGGCGCGGCGACTCGTGGATGCCACCCCGGAGGCGTTGAAGGCTCGAGCGGCGGAAGCTTCCCATGGCCACCACGCGCGGTGATCGACCAGGCCGGGTCTACCACCCTCCGCGCAGATCCTCCTCCCAGGCCGATCCCCGAGCCGGCCGGGCCCTTGCCCGGATGACTCGTTTCGAGACACGCGAGACACCATGACTCGCGGACGGCCGCTCCGTGAGGATCTTCGGCACACGGCCGGAAGCGAGTTGGGATAACGACCTGCGGGGCCCCCGGCGCTGACCCGGAGCCGTTCGGCCCGCGTCTTGCGGAAGGGTCCGCCCCGCGCCGCCGCGCGCGGCGGCGAGCCCCGGGTGGGCCGCCGATCCGATCCGGCGATCGCCCGCCGCGCCGACGCGGACCGGGCTCCACGGCCGTGGCCCGGATCTCGAGCTTTCAGGGGGAACCCCGCCATGAAGGGTCTCGCTCTCGCCCTGGTCCCGATGCTCATCGTCGCAGGCTGTGGTGGAGGCGGGGGCGGGGGAGGCGGGGGCCTCGGTGGGATGCTCCCGGGTCCGGGCACTCCCACGGTCACGACGACGACGCTCCCGGGGGGGACCACGGGCACCCCGTACACCGCGACGATCGAGGCGGCGGGCGGCACGGCGATGGGCTACGGCTGGTCGATCGTCGCCGGCGGCCTCCCGGGCGGCTTCACCCTCGGCGCCAGCGGCACCCCGACGACGACGATCAGCGGCACGACGTCGGCGACCGGCACGTTCGGCTTCACCGTGCGCGTGCGCGACAGCGCCGGCGGCATCGACGACGCCAACCTGTCGATCACGATCGTGGCCGCGCCGCCGCCCGCCCTCGCGATCACGACCACGACCGCCCCGCAGGCCGTGGTGGGATCGGCCTACAGCGCGGCGATCGCCGCGACGGGCGGGACCGGCGGCTACACCTGGTCGGTGGCGGCCGGCACGCCGCCGAACGGCCTCGTTCTCGCCCCGAACGGCCAGCCGTCGACGACCCTGTCCGGGATGCCGAGCGACACGGGCACCTTCACCTTCACGGTGCGCGTGACGGACGGCGCGGGCGCGACCGACGACCAGGACCTCTCGATCGTCGTGAACCCGGCCCTCATCCTCGAGACGACCGTGCTCCCGAGCGCCGTCATGAACAACGCTTACACGGCGCCGCTCGTCGGCTCCGGCGGCGTGGCCCCGTACGCGTGGTCCGTGAGCGCCGGCAACCTCCCCGCGGGCCTGACGCTCGGGACGGCGACGACGGCGACCAACACGATCTCGGGAAGCCCCGGCGCCTTCGGGACGTTCAAGCTCACGGTCTCGCTCACCGACGCGCGCCCGGTCACCGTCTCGCGCAACCTCTCCGTCGCCATCAAGTCGGACGTCACGCGGGTCTACTACCTCGGGGACGAGACGACCGACGGGACGAACGAGATCTTCTACGCCGAGTACGACGGCACGACCGGTACGATCACGGGATACCAGCAGGTGAGCGGCCCCTTCGTCGCCGGCGGGAACGCCAGCTTCGACTTCCCGAACCTCCAGCACTCGCCGGACGGCACGAAGCTCGCCTACATCGCCGACGCCGAGACCGACACCAAGGCCGAGATCTACGTCGTCGACGTCAGCGGCGCCGTTCCGGGCCCCGCGCGCAAGGCCAACCCGACGATCGTGCCGGCGGGCGGGGACGTGAGCCTCCGGTTCGCCTGGTCGCCCGACTCATCGAAGATCGCCTTCCGCGTGGACGCCGAGGTCGACGAGGAGTTCGACGTGTGGGTGGCCGACGTGTCGGGCGCGGGGCCGATCGTGCCGCAGAAGATCGTGATCCCCTACACGCTCCCTCGCTTCAACGACGCCGACGTCCAGTTCGGGACGATCCTCGGCGACGGCTTCGACTGGTCCTACGACGGCCAGCACCTCGTCCTGCTCGTGGGCGAGCCCACCCTCGACGGCCAGGACGAGCTGTTCGTCGTCGACGTCGGCGGCACCCCGCCGTTCAACGCGACGAAGGTCAACGGCGCCCTGCCGTACACGACGACGAGCACGAACGGCGACGTCGACCGCTACCGGCTCTCGCCGACGCACAACACCGTCCTCTACCGGGCGGACCAGGACGCGGACAACGTGTTCGAGATCTACTACGCGACCTTCGAGAACGGCGTCCCGTCGGCGCCGGTGAAGGTCAATCCCCCCATGCCCACGAACGGCGACGTCACGACCAACTCGACGCCGGGGCTGGGCACGATCGAGTTCTCGCCGGACGGCAAGCTCCTCCAGTACCGCGCCGACGGGACGACGGACAACACGGACGAGATCTACGTCGCTCGAGTGGTGAACGGCATCCCCCAGGTGCCCGCCTTCCAGGCGGTCCCGGGCATCCTTTCGGCGACCCAGGACTGCGACGGCGCGGTCTTCTCGCCGGACTCGACGCGGCTCCTCATCCGCGGCAACCTGGACCCCGCGAACGGCACGAAGGACGAGCTCTTCATCGTCGACGTGAGCGGCCCGAGCCCGACCGCGCCGGCGAAGGTGAACACCACCTTCACGTCGGCGGTGAACCTCGCCGGTTCCGACTCGCGGTCGACCTGGTTCTGGTCGCCGGACGGCAGGAAGGTCCTCTACCGGGCCAACCAGGACACGAGTGCGGTCACCGAGGTGTACGTCGTGAACGTCGCCACGTCTCCGTTCGGTCCGGCCCAGAAGGCGAACGCCCCGCTGACCGTGGGGAACGTCCTGTCGCGTCCGGTGTTCTCGCCCGACTCGACGAAGCTCATCTACCGGGCGGATGCGACCACGGCCACGTTCGACGAGATGTTCCTCGTCAAGTTCGAGCCGACGACGGGGGCGCCCCTTCCCGCCGAGCGCGTCCACCCCGCGCCCGTGAACGGCGGCGAGGTCTTCGTCCAGAGCGACGAGCCGACGTGGGACGCGTTCTCGCGGTTCATCGGCTTCCGGGCCTCGCTCGACGTCTCGACCGACATCGAGCTCTTCATCTTCAACACCGTCACCGGGACGGCGGGGGTCGTGACCCAGGTGAACCGGATGCTCCCGGCCAACGGGGACATCACGACGCACCAGTTCCACAACGGCGACAACCCGCGGAAGTAGGGCACCGCCTCGGTCGGGGAGGTCGGCCGGCGCCCCGTGCGCCGGCCGATCTCGCGGGCGGTCTGCCTTCGCCCCTTTCCCCCGTCCCCCGTCCCCTGTGTCCCCGTCCCCCCTCCCGCCTCCCCCCTCCCCGTCCCCCCCGATGCCTCAAAGTGAGACACGCAGAGCGGTCGGGTCGACGCCCAAGCCCATCCCCTCTACCCTTCATCGGCGCGGATTGGGGGGCCGTCCCGGCGTCCGTGGTATACCCCGCGCCGCTCCGATGGTCATCCCCGTCGCGCGACGCGCGAACGGGGCGCGGTCGGGCCGGAATCGCGCTACAGGCGGTGGACTCTTCACTTGTGGGGACATCCGTCGCCGCCGCCCGGAGGAGCGAACGCCCTAAGACCATGACTCCATCCAGGGTCTTTGCGACCTCTGAATCGGCCTCCCAGGCCGCTCTCAAGGCTCCTAGTCATACTCATCCTAGTGATCTATCTCGAGACACTCGAGATGGACGAGGGATCGGTCCGGACGGCGCAGAAGCTCCGCTCACCACCCGTGGTGCCAGACGCGGCAAGCCTTTGCGTCCGGCGAAGGGGATCGCCGGAGGCGCTTGGCTCGCGCGTTGCGAAAGGCATCTCCCGGTGCGGCGGCCACGCCGGGCGTGCGGCGGCGTGTCTCGGGTGTAACGCCGATCGGGCGATCGTGACCGCAAGGGGTGGGAACGCACGCGGTGCAGGCGTAGCCATGGAGGGGGTAAGGGCCATGATGGACGTCGTCGAGGCGTTTGCTCCGGCCAAGGGATCGGGCCTGAAGTCGGGGATCCTGGGCCTCTCGCTGGCGGTGGCGCTCGCCTCCCTCGCGGCTCCGGCGCTGGCCCAGGTTCCGGCCAACGACCAGGCGACCGGGGCCGGCATCATCCCCGGGACGGGACCCTTCCCGGTCTTCTCCTCGGTCGTCGACGTGACGAACGCGACGACGACGAACGACCCCCCCGCCCCCTCCTGCAACTCGCCCGTCAACCTCAACCGCAGCGTCTGGTTCCGGTTCACCCCCACCGTCTCGCGCACGTTCGCGTTCTCGACGCTCTCGACCGAGTCCGCGACGACGGTCACGGACACCCTGATCGCCGCGTACACGAGCGCCGGCGGGGCCTCGGGCCCGTTCACGCCGCTCGGGTGCAACGACGACACCGCCCCCGGGACCCAGTCGCGACTCGTGCTCCCGGTGACGGCCGCGAGCGAGGTCTGGATCGTCGTCTGGCAGGTCGGTTTCCCGCAGCCGGCGACGGCCGGAAACGTCCACCTGCGCGTGAGCGAGTTCCCGGCGAACGACGAGGCCATCGGGGCCGAGGTGATCCCGGGCGCCGGGCCGTTCCCGTACACGACGGCGGTGACCGACACCGACCTCGCCACCGTCGCCCCCGGCGATCCGTTCCCCTCCTGCATCTCGTCCACCTCGGGGGTCCAGCGCAGCGTCTGGTTCCGCTTCATCCCCGCGAACACCACCCGGTACACGTTCTTCTGCTCCGAGGAGGCCCCGAGCCGGACCAACGTGAGCGACACGGTGCTCGCCGTCTACATGAGCGCCGGGGCCCACAACGGCCCGTTCACCGAGGTCGCGTGCAACGACGACGGCGGCAACGACGGGGCCGCGCACTCGATCACGAGCAGCCTCCAGCTCACGGCGGGCGTGGACTACTACATCGTCGTCTGGAAGTTCGGGACGACCGCGCCGACGTTCGGCCAGACGCTCGTGCAGCTCGTGGTCACCGTGGACCCGCCCCCGGGCGACACGGCCGCGAGCGCCCGCCCCCTCACGCTCGGCAGCACCCAGATCGGCTACCTGAACGGGGCGGCGAACGACTACGAGCTGCCCTCGAGCGGCGCGCCGTTCGTCGGCGTCGTCTCCTCGGCGACCACGGCGCCCGGGCTCGACGTCGTCTACGAGTTCACCGCGCCGTTCGCGGCCTCGTACACGTTCCGGGTGAGCGACATGCGCGACAACCGCGCGGTCCTCTACCTGGCGCGGACGCTCCCGGTCGGCACGGCCCCGCAGGTCGTGTCCGCCTCGGAGCTCATCGCCGTCGCCAACCGGAGCACCAGCAGCCCGGGCGAGGAGATCTCGAACGTCTCGCTCAACGCGGGCCAGAAGGTCTTCGTCGTCATCGACCAGCACGTCGACCCGGGGACGTCCACGACGGCCCTGCCGACCTCGTTCAAGATCGAGGTCGAGCTCCCGCTGCTCGAGCAGGAGCCGAACGACACGCCGGCGACCGCGAACCGCGCCGTGCCCGGGATCTCGGGCTCGATCCTGATCGTCCCGCCGGCGACGACGGGCAACCCGGACTTCTACTCGCTCGGCACCCTGCCCGTCGGCTCCCGCGTCTTCGCCATGGTCGACGGCGGCCACGCGAACGCGACCGACTTCGACCTCCGGGTGACGAACGAGACGATCGTCCTCGAGGCCGACGACTCGAACAACGACATCCAGTTCGGCACCTCGGCGCCCAACGTGGCCGGCACGATCCTCGACGGCAACCCGGCCTTCCTGCGCGTCTCGTACTTCTCGTCCTCGACCCAGAGCGAGCCCTACCGCCTCTTCTTCACCGTCGAGCCGCCGAGCTCGGCGGCGATGGTGGAGACCGAGCCGAACGACTTCCCCTCGCTCGCGAACGCCGGCGCCCTCTACTACAGCGGCGCGCTGGCCGGGCCCTCGCCCTCGAGGGACGTGGACGTCTACGAGTTCCAGGCGCAGGCGGACGACTACGTCTTCGTCTCGCTCGGCGCCTTCCCGAGCCGGACGACCGGCGAGCCGATCCTGAACGGCGCCCTCGAGGTCCTGGACGCCGCCGGCAACCTCGTCCAGCGAGTCGATGACGGGGCGACGACGGCGTCGACCACGGCCGCGACGACCCTCACCTCGACGACGCCCAACGCTCCCGGCGAGGCCCTCGTCTTCCGGGCGACGACGACGGGCACGTACTACGCCCGCGTCTTCACCAACAGCACCTCGACGACGACGGCCGCCGGCCCGTACCTGCTCTCGATCTCCGTCACCCTGCCCCCGATCCTGCGCGCGAGCGCGGCCCTGACGACGTTCCAGACGAACGGCGTCAACGTGCCGTCGCCCGAGCAGTCCTACACCTTCCTCGGGACCGACCTCACCGGCGACGTGACCGTCACGGCCCCGACGCACTTCCAGATCTCGACGGCGAGCGGCTCGGGCTTCGGCTCGACGCTGACGCTGCCCGCGACGAACGGCAGCGTGGGTCCGCTCTCCATCTTCGTCCGCTACAACCCGCAGGCGGCGCCGAGCCCGCACGCCGGCAACATCGCCCACACGAGCGCCGGCGCCGTCCCGCTCGACCTCGCGGTCAACGGCGACCTCATCACCACGCCCACGGTCCAGGTCAACGGCGGCGCCGCCCTCACCCTGTTCCGCGCGCCGGCGCTGAACTCGCCCTCGCCCGAGCAGTCGTACACGGTCGAGGGCCTGAACCTGACGGGCAACGTGACGATCGCCGCGCCCACCCACTTCGAGATCGCCACGGCCGCGGCCGGGCCGTACCAGTCGGCGCTCACGCTCACGCCCGGCGCCGGCGGGGCGGTCCCGCCGACGACGGTCTTCGTCCGCTACCGGCCCTCGACGCAGGGCCCGCATCAGGGCGACATCACGCACACGAGCGCCGGAGCGGCGCCCGAGGTCGTGACCGTGGCGGGGGCGATCCCCTCCTTGCTGACCTACCCCGGCACGATCACGGGCGGCGGGATCGCCATCCCGGACAACAGCCCGACGGCGGGGATCGACTCGACGGTGAACGTCGTCCAGGGCGGCACGGTGCTCGGCGTCCGCGTGAAGAACCTGACCATCCTCCACACGCAGGCGCAGGACCTCGACATCTTCCTCATCGGGCCGACGGGCACGCAGGTCGAGCTGGCCACGGATGTCGGGACCACCGCCGACAACTTCGTCGACACGACCTTCGACGACGCGGCGGCCGTCGCCATCACCGGCGGCACGGCGCCGTTCACCGGCTCGTTCCGTCCCGAGCAACCGCTCGCGGCGTTCCTCAACAAGGCGGCCGGCGGCACGTGGACGCTGCGCGTGTTCGACGACGGCACGACGAACCAGACCGGCACGCTGATCCGGTGGGAGCTCGAGCTCGAGACGACCGCCGGGCCGGCCTCCGCCTTCCCGTCGATCGTCGTCACCGAGCCCCGGTTCGGCGGCGTGCCGATCGACAACGACGGTCCGGTCGCCAACGGCCGCGACTTCGGCAAGATCGGGATCGGCACGAGCGCGCGGCCGCTCGCCCTCACGATCCGCAACCCCGGTAGCTCGCCCCTGAACGTGGCCCCGCTCGCGGCCACCGGAACGGGCGCGGCCCACTTCACGTCGAGCCTGACCGCTCAGGCCGTTCCGGCCGGCGGGTCGGCGACGTTCACCGTGACGTACTCGCCGTCGGTCGCCGGGGTCCACGACGCCAAGATCGTCTTCAGCCACGACGGTACCGGCGTGACGCCCTCCCCGTTCCAGGTCGCCGTCCGCGGCGAGGGCACGACGGCGACGATCTTCACGCAGGCGAGCGATGACGTGCCGAAGAGCATCCCCGACAACAACCCGACCGGAGTCGCGTCCACGATCGCGATTCCGCCCGCCGCGGGCGGCGCCGGTCGGTTCATCGTCGACGTCAACGTGACGGTCGACATCCAGCACAGCTTCGACGGCGACGTCGACATCTTCCTCGTCTCGCCCCAGAACACGCAGATCGAGCTGTCGACCGACAACGGCGTCGGCGGGGACCACTACATCGGGACGATCTTCGACGATCAGGCGCCGATCTCGATCACGGCCGGCGTGGTTCCCTACACGGGCGCCCACCAGCCGGAGCAGCCCCTCGGCACGCTCTTCAACGAGAACGCGGTCGGCACCTGGAGCCTGCTGGTCGTCGACGACGCCTCCGCGGACACCGGGCACATCCGCAACTGGTCCCTCGAGATCACGTACTCGACGACGTCGCCGGCGACGTTCGAGCTCGTGGACCTGACGACGAACCAGGTCATCCTCGCCAAGAGCGCCCAGGGCGCGGTCCCGATCGACTTCGGGATCGCCGCCCTCGGGGCGCCGGCGACGCGGCAGCTCCGCATCCGCAACGCGGGGCTCGCGACGTCCAGCATGAGCATCCCGCAGGCGCCGACGGCGACGCCGGCGACGGAGTTCGACATCGTCACGGGCGCGGGGCAGTTCCCGGCGACGCTCGCGGGCGGGAGCGCGACGACGTTCACCATCGCGTTCGACCCGCAGGTCACCGGGACGCACACCGCCGACGTCAGCATCTCGCACACGGCCCCCTCGCCCGGCTCGCCCTTCATCTTCGAGGTGAAGGGCCGGGCGATCGCGACGGCGCCGGTGATCGTGGCGGCGACCGGCCTCCCGATCCCGATCGCCAACCCGCCGCAGGGCGGACCGCCGGCGCGCACGGAGTCGACCGTCAACGTGACGAACGCCTCGACGCTCGACTTCGTCGTCGTCCGGAACCTCGACATCACGCACGACTTCCTGGACGACCTGACGATCAGCCTCGTCCACCCGGACGGCACGGTGGTCCTCCTCTCGAACCAGCGAGGCGCGGGCTTCGACGACTTCGCGGCCGTGGCGTTCGACGACGCCTCGACGAACCCGATCGCGACCGCGACGCCGTCGTCCACGCCGCCCGCCTTCACCGGGACGTTCAAGCCGGAAGGGACGCTCGCGTCGCTTCAGGGCAAGAACGTCCAGGGGACCTGGCGGCTCCGGATCGACGACGACACGAGCGGTACGGTCGGGCAGGGGACGCTCGACGGCTGGGAGCTGTTCCTCGTCCTCGCCGGGCCGGCGCAGGTCCCGCAGATCGAGCTGCGCCAGGGCGGGCTCACGGGGCCGGTCGTCGGCCCGGGCGGGACCGTGGCGCTCGGCACGGTCAACGTCGGCACGCCGACGTCGGCGACGATCTTCGTCCGCAACCCCGGGACCGCGCTCCTCACGGTGAACAGCATCTCGCTGACGGCGAACGCGGGCAACGTCTTCGGGATCGGCGGGGCGACGTCGTTCAACGTCGCCGCGGGCGGCAGCCAGTCGTTCGAGGTCCTCTTCACGCCGACCGCGGCGTCGAGCTTCCAGGGCACCGTGCGCGTCATCCACACCGCGTCCGGGACCGCGTCGCCGCTCGACTTCACCGTCACCGGGTCGGGCGGCACGCCGCCCGCGGGTGCCGTCGTCGTCACGGAAGGCGCGATCCTGATCCCGAGCGGCGCGGCCATGGACCTCGGCACCCAGGGGACGGGCTCCGGTCCCACGCCGCCCCGCGTGCTGACGATCCGGAACACGGGGACGGCGCCGCTCACCGGCCTCGTGGCCGTCCTGAGCGGGGCCGACCCGGCGGACTTCTCCGTCTCGACGTTGCCGCCGACGCTCGCGCCGAACGCCTCGGCGAACCTGGCGATCAGCTTCGACCCGACGGCCGAGGGCGCCCGGTCGGCGACGCTCACGATCCTCAACAGCGCGCCGTCGGGTCCGCACACCCTGAGCCTCACGGGGACGGGGACCTTCAGCCTGGGCGGCCTCTCCGGGACCGGGATCCGGACCCCGAGCAGCGGCGGCGGCGGCGGTGGGGGCTGCTACATGCACGAGGGGAAGGGCGCGAACGACCTGTTCTTCCCGGTCGCCCTCGTCCTCGCCGCGGTCGCGCTCGCCGTCCGGCGCCTGCGGCCGCGGGCCGCCCGGGCGCTGCCGGCGCTCGTCGAGGGCGCCCGGTAGGTCCGGGTCGAGTCCGTCCGACAGCTCCGCGGCGCGCCGCGGGGGCCCTGGGTCGGGTCCTCGCGGCGCGCCGCTTTCCTTGACAGGGCGGGCGCTTGCCGCTACATTCGACCCTTCGCTCGCGATGGTCTCGCGGGCGAGTGGAGCGCGCGGAGCGAACGCCATGATGCGCAACCGCCGGATCTCCCTCGTCGTCGTCCCCCTCCTCCTCGCCGCGGTCGCGGCGATCGCCGCCGCCGCGTGGCGCGCCGGCCCCGTGCACGCCTGGGAGAAGGACTTCCTCGGGAAGATGCAGAGCCCGGACACGAACGTCCGGGCGGACGCGGTGCGCGCGCTCGACCCGAGCCTCAAGGAGGCGCGGAAGTACCTCTACAACGTGCTCCAGGCGGAGACCTGGCACGTGCGGCGGGCGGCCTGGGAGACGCTGGCGAAGGCCGACGCCGAGGGGCTCCAGGACCTGAAGAAGGGGCTCGACAAGGAGTCGAACACGTTCGTCCGCGAGGGGATCGCGTACGCGTTCGGCACCCGCAAGGAGAAGGAGTTCACGCCCGCGCTCGTCGAGGCGCTGAAGGACAAGCAGCCGCTCGTGCGCCGGGCCGCGGCCATCGCGATCGCCGAGGCGCCGACGAAGGAGGCGATCCCGGCCATCATCGCGGCCTGGGAGAAGGAGAAGGTCGCCGAGGTCTCGTACTTCTACCAGGACGCGCTCGAGAAGATCACGGGCGAGTTCATGGGCCCGACGCCGGGCGACTGGAACGACTGGTGGAAGGCGGTCGCCGACTCGTACGAGATCGGGAAGAAGGAGAAGGACGAGAAGGCCGAGAAGAAGGCCGAGGAGGAGGGGAAGAAGGCGTCGGAGACCACGTCCGTCCTCCGCGGCGTCGAGCTCAACTTCAAGGAGCGCGGGCGGGGCGGCCCGCTCTTCGTGCTGCCCGAGTACGGCATGAACCGCCTCTACCTCGAGAAGCACCTCCAGTCCATCGAGGACGTGGCCCGCGTCTTCTACATCGACCTCCCCGAGTCGACGAAGTTCAAGGACCTGGCGGCGGTCGGCGGCACGGGCCTGCCGTACTACCCGATCGACAAGCTCGCCGACGCGTTCGACGAGCTGCGGAAGGAGCGGAAGCAGGACCAGATCGCGATCATGGGCCACGGCATCTCGGCCTGGGTCGGCATGCGGTACGCGACGCGCTACCCGAAGAACGTCTCGCACCTCGTGATCGTCTCGAGCTGGACGAGCGGCAAGGCCTGGACCGACGGGCGCACGCGGGTCGAGAAGGACGGCCAGTCGACGAAGAACATCGAGCAGGAGCACTTCGCCCAGAGCCTCCTCATCGACTTCCAGACGGGCAAGCCCAACTACGAGGCGAAGGACCAGGCCGAGGGCGAGGCCCTCGGCCGCATGTGGCTCACGTGCTACTTCGCCGACCCGCGCGACAGCACGATCGCCCTCCTCTACCCGGCGGTGCGGCGCGAGATGGGGCAGGTGCTGGTCCCCGAGTTCGACGTCGGCAAGGAGAAGGGGAACCCGGTCCCGACGCTCATCATCGTCGGCGCGAACCCGCGCGCGCTCTGGACCGACGTGAAGGACGCGCAGCAGCTCAAGAAGTACTACCCGAACTCGGAGGTCGTGACGCTCCCGGGCACGAACCGCATGCCCATGCTCGAGGACCACGAGGCCTTCACGAAGTCGATCCGCGGCTTCTTCCGGAAGTACCCGTTCAAGAAGAAGGTGAAGTAGTGAAGTCGGTGAGGTCGACTTAGATCGCCGACCAAGCGCCGAAGCCGCCGCTCGCCCTCGTCCCCGTCCTCAGGAAGGCCTGGCCGTACATCCGGCCGTACCGGCTGGGCGTCCTCCTCGCCGCGCTCACGCTTCTCGTCTCGGTCGCGTTCACGCTGCTCCGGCCGTGGCCGATGAAGATCCTGATCGACGAGGTCCTGGCGCCGCCCGCCGGCGCCGCCCCGTCGTTCCACGACCGCTGGCTCCCGGACGCCCCGCGCGCGCGGCTCCTGGCCGTGCTCGGGCTGCTCGTCGCCGTGAACGCGTCGGCGTCGATCCTCGACCTCCTCCACCGCTTCGCCAAGGCATCGCTCGGGGCGCGCGCCGTGCTCGACCTGCGTGCCCGCCTGTTCGCCCACCTCGTCCGCCTGTCGCTCGCCTACCACGACCGGACGCAGGTGGGCGACTCCGTCTACCGGCTGACGAGCAACGCCTCGAGCCTCTGGGCGCTGACCGAGAACCTCGTGTTCGCGCCGATCTCGTCGATCGTGACGCTCGCGGGCGCGGTCACCCTCATGATGCTCATGGACCCCGGGCTGACGGCGATCGCGCTCGCCGTCGTGCCGCCGCTCGCCCTCGCGATCAAGGCCTACTCGCGGCGCGCCGGGGCGCTCTCGCGCCAGCTCAACGAGCGCGAGAGCGCGGTCTCGGCCCACTCGACGCAGGCGCTCGGCGCGATCCGGATCGTCCAGTCGTTCGCCCGCGAGGACCTGGAGGACGCGCGCTTCCGCGACCGGCTCGACGCCACGGTCGAGACGCGCATGGCCGAGGTCCGCCTCCACGGCCTCTACAACCTCGCCCTCTCGATCATCCTCGGGGCGGCGGCGCTCCTGCTCGTCGGGCTCGGGGCGTGGCGCGTGCTCGACGGGCGGCTCACGGTCGGCGACCTCATCGTCTTCGGCGTCTACCTGGGCGCGATCTTCCAGCCGCTCTCGACCTTGAGCTACCTCTCGGGCTCGGTCGTCGGGGCGGCGGCCGGCGTCGAGCGCGTGCTCGAGGTCCTCGACGCGCCGCGCGAGGTCGACAGCCGGCCCGGCGCGAGCCCGCTCCGCGACGGCGACGTGCGCGGGCGCATCGAGCTCGGCGGCGTGCGCTTCGACTACGCCGGCAAGCCGGCGCTCCTCGGCGTCGACCTCGTCGTCGAGCCCGGCCAGAAGGTCGCGATCGTCGGCCCCACGGGCGCCGGCAAGTCGACGCTCGTGAGCCTGGTGCCGCGCTTCTACGACCCGACCGCGGGCGTCGTCCTCCTCGACGGGCGCGACGTGCGCGACCTCGACCTCCGGTCGCTGCGCGAGCGCGTGGGCGTCGTCCTCCAGGACACGACCCTCTTCGACGCGTCGATCCGCGAGAACATCGCCTACGGGCGGCCGGGGGCATCGGACGCCGAGATCGAGGCGGCGGCGCGCGCGGCCCTCGCCGACCCCTTCATCCGCAAGCTCGCGCGCGGGTACGACACGGAGGTCGGCGAGCGCGGGGTGCGGCTCTCGGCGGGCGAGCGCCAGCGGCTCGCGATCGCCCGCGCCTTCCTCAAGGACGCGCCCCTGCTGATCCTCGACGAGCCGACGTCGGCGCTCGACGTCGCGACCGAGGCGTCGCTCCTCGAGAGCCTCGAGCGGCTCATGGCCGGGCGGACGACGTTCATCATCACGCACCGCCTCGCCCTCGCGCGCCGCGCCGACCGGGTCGTCTTCGTCGAGAGCGGGCGCGTCGTCGAGCAGGGGGCGCCGGACGCGCTGCTGGCGCGCGGCCCGGCGAGCGCCTTCGCGCGCTTCGTCGGGACCGAGGCGGGCAAGGTCGAGGCGGGAGCCGAAGCCGAAGCGGAAGCGGGAACGGCAGCGGGAACGGGAACGGGAACGGGAGCGGGAGCGGGGGAGGGGGAGGGAAAGGCCGCATGAATGTCCTTCTCATAGGCGGCACGCGGTTCGTCGGCTACCTCCTCGCGTGGCGGCTCGTCGCGGCCGGGGCGCGCGTGACCCTCTTCAACCGGGGGACGATCGCCGATCCCTTCGGCGACGCGGTCGAGCGCCTGCGCGGCGACCGGACGGCGCCGGGCGAGCTCGAGCGCGCGGTCGCGGGGCGGAGCTTCGACGCCGTCGTCGACTTCGCCGCCTACTACGGCGAGGACGTGCGGCGGGCGGTCGATCTCTTCGGCGGCGCGCGGGGCGGACGCGCCGGCCACTACGTGTTCATCTCGACGGGCCAGGTCTACCTCGTCCGCGAGGGCTGCCCCTGGCCGGCGCGCGAGGAGGACTACGACGGCCCCGTCATGGCCGCCGCCCCCGACCCGGGCGATCACGCGAGCTGGGACTACGGGATCGGCAAGCGCCAGTGCGAGGACGCGCTCACGGCCGCGTTCCGCGAGGCGGGCTTCCCCGGGACGAGCATCCGCATCCCGATGGTGAACGGCGAGCGGGACCCCTACCGGCGGATCGAGGGCTACCTGAGGCGCATCCTCGACGGCGGGCCCGTCCTCCTCCCGGACGGCGGGACGCGGCGCGCGCGCCACGTCTACGGGGCGGACGTGGCGAGGGCGATCGCGCGCCTGCTCGGCGACCGGCGCACGTTCGGGCGGGCTTACAACCTCTCGCAGGATGAGACGCCGACCGTCGCGGAGATCGTGACGGCGCTCGCCGACCTGCTCGGCGCGCCGGCCCGGCTCGTCGCCGTCCCGTCGGACCGGATCCCGGCCGCCGGCCTCGACCCGAGGCAGGTCTCGCCCTTCAGCGGCCGCTGGATGTCGATGCTCGATCCCACCCTGGCGAAGCGCGAGCTCGCCTTCACCCACGAGCCGCTCCGGGCCTACCTCGACAAGATCGTGACGAGCTTCCTCGCCGCCCCGCCGCCCTCCGCGCCGGAGGGCTACGCCGGCGGGAGGGCGGCGGAGATCGCGCTCGCGCGCTCGCTCGCGAGCTGAAGGGCCGCCACGATGATCCTCGCGTGATCGAACGCGACGTCCGGGAGCGCCGCGACGTCGAACCACGAGACCTCGCTCGCGTCGTCGGGCAGCGCGGCGGGCGGCCCCGGGGGCGGGCCGGCGAGCGAGACGAGGTAGGCGATCGCGATCACGCGCGTGCGCGGGTCGCGGTCGGGGTCGCCGAAGGCGCCGACCTGGGCGATGGGGACGTCGGGGTCGCGGATGTCCGCCTCCTCGGCGAGCTTGCGGCGCGCCGCGGCCTCGAGCGGCTCGGTCAGGCCGACGAAGCCGCCGGGCAACGCCCAGAAGCCGAGGAAGGGCGGCCGTGACCGGCGCGTGAGGTAGACGCGGCGCGGTCCGCCGGGCGGGTCGGAGACGACGACGAGGTCCACGGCGACCGAGGGGCGCCCGAAGGCGGCGGGGTCGTAGGTCCGCAGGAACTCGGCGTCCTCCGGGCGCACGGGCCGGGCCGGGCGGCCCTCGAGGTAGCTCTCGACCTCCTCGGCCAGGGCCTCGGCGCCCGGCGGGCGGGCGGCGGGGTCGCGGGCGAGGGCGCGGAGGCAGATCTCCTCGAGGCGCGGCGGCACGCGCGGGTCCACGGTCCGCGGCCCGGGCGGCGGGACGCCGAGCGCGAGGTCGGCGAGGATCGTCGCCGCCGGGCCCGCTCGCGGCGCCCGCCCGGCGAGGACCTCGTAGAGGATGCCGCCGAGGGCGTAGACGTCGGCGAGCGGCCCGACGGGGCCGACGGCGCGGACGCCCTGCTCGGGCGCCATGTAGGCGGGCGTGCCGACGACGGCGCCGGCCCCGGTGTCGGGCCGCTCCGGACCGGCGACCGCGCCCTCGGCGCTCGGGCTCGGGCTCGCGCTCGCGCTCCGGCTCGGGCTCGGCCTCGAACCGGGGTCCCTCCGCCCCACGACCTTGGCGATCCCCCAGTCCATGACGTAGACCTCGCCGAACCGTCCGACCATGACGTTCGACGGCTTCAGGTCGCGGTGGACGACGCCGCGCTCGTGCGCGTACGCGAGGGCGCGGCACACGCGGACGAAGGCCTCGAGGAGCCGGAAGAACGTGAACGTCCCCTGGAGGGCGCGCGCCGGGCCCTCCGAGACGAACGCCGGGTCGGCGCGCAGGTCGTGGGCGAGCTTCGCGAGCGTCCGCCCGCGCACGAGCCGCATGGTGTAGAAGAGCTCGCCCTCGTCCGTGCGCCCGAGGTCGTAGACGGGCAGGATCGCCGGGTGCTGGAGCTGGGCCGTGAGCTGGGCCTCGGCCGTGAACCGCCCGGCGAGGGCCCGCGGGTCCGCGGCGTCGCGGCGCACGACCTTCAAGGCCACGTGGCGGCGGAGGTCCCGGTCGAACGCCCGGTAGACGACGCCCATGCCGCCGCGCCCGAGCTCGTCCTCGAGCAGGTAGCGGCCGAGCGAGCGCGCCGGGAGGGCCGGCGGCTCGCCGCCCTCGAGCCCGAGCTCGACGGCCGGGCTCACGCCGGGGAGCGTCGTGCTCGAGGCGAGCGCGGCGAGCAGCTCCTCCGGCGACTTCTTCTTCACGGGCTGCTACAGGAAGCGGACCTTGCTCGGCGGGTAGAACAGGAGGAGCGCCTTGCCGATGACGCGGTCCTGCGGGATGAAGCCGATCCGCCGCGAGTCGTTCGAGATCCCCCGGTTGTCGCCGAGGACGAAGAACTTGCCCGCGGGGACCTCCTCGGGGCCGAAGTTGCTGCCGGCGTCGCCCTCGAGGTAGGGCTCGTCGATCCGCTGCCCGTCGATGAAGAGGACGCCGCTGCGGATCTCCACGTTCTCGCCCGGGAAGCCGAGGACCCGCTTGATGAGCCGCTTCCCGGGCTCCTCCGGGTGGTCGAAGATGACGATGTCGCCCCGGTTCAGCGACTCGAAGCGGGGGGCGAACTTGCTGATCAGCAGCCGCTCGGAGTCGTGGAAGGTGGGCTCCATCGAGCGGCCGTTGATGACGTAGGCCTCGACGACGAACGCCCGGATCGTCAGGACGAGGACGATGACGAGGACGAGCGTCTTCAGCAGCTCGAACGCCGCCGCCCGCACGCGCCGCCCGACCCCGGGGCCGGAGGGGGGGCGGACGCACTCGCCGCTCGCGGCGCCGAGGCCGAAGCCGGGAGGGGCGTGCGGCCTGGGGTCCGGGGGCGGCGGCTCGCCGGCGTTCTGTCTCGGGTAGGCGTCGTCGCTCATGCGCTTCCTCGAGCTCCCGTGCATTCTACCACGCGCGGCAAGCGCCGGCCCGTGGCCCACCCGTCCAGCCCGTCGCTCACGGGCGCAAGCTCGCGAGCGCATCGTCTATGACGGCGTCGGGTACGATTCCTTCGGCCTCGCCCTCGAAGTTCAGGATCAGCCTATGCCTCAGGGCCGGTCGGGCGATCGCCTCGATGTCCTCGAACGAGACGTTCAGCCGCCCCCGCACGAGGGCGAGGACCTTGGCGCCGAGGATCAGGGCCTGGCCCCCGCGGGGGCTCGCCCCGTACCGGACGAACCGGCGCGCGAGGGGCGCCGCCCGCTCCGCCCCCGGGTGCGTGGCCTGGACGAGGGCGGCCACGTGCTCGAGGACGGGGCGCGCGACCGGGACCTCGCGCACGAAGGCGCGCAGCTCGAGGGCGACGCTCCCCGCCGCGACCTTCTGGACGGCGGCCCCCGGCGCCCCCGTCGTCCGGGCGAGCACCTCGATCAGGTCGTCCCGCCCGGGCATCCGGACGTCGATCTTGAAGAGGAAGCGGTCGAGCTGGGCCTCGGGCAGCGGGTAGGTCCCCTCCATCTCGAGCGGGTTCTGGGTCGCGAGCACGAAGAACGGCGCCTCGAGCGTCCGCGTCACCCCGCCCGCGGTCACGCGCTCCTCCTGCATCGCCTCGAGGAGGGCCGACTGCGTCTTCGGCGTCGCCCGGTTGACCTCGTCCGCCAGGACCACGTTGGCGAAGATCGGGCCGGGGCGGAACTCGAAGATGCGGCGGCCATCCTCGTCGACGAGGACCGTCGTGCCGAGGATGTCCGCCGGCATGAGGTCGGGCGTGAACTGGATCCTCGAGAAGCGGAGGTCGAGGGCGTCGGCGATCGTCCGCACGAGGAGCGTCTTTCCGAGCCCCGGGACCCCCTCGAGCAGGACGTGGCCGCCGGCGAGGAAGGCGACGAGCGCCTGCTCGACGACCTCATCGTGGCCGACGACCGCCTTGCCGACCTCGGCCCGGAGGCGGGAGAACGTGTCGCGGAATCGCGCCGCGCGCGCCTCGACGGGGAGGGGCGCCGGCGCCGTCATGCCGCGCTCACCCGAGGGGGAGTCCCGTAGGGACGGGGGCGGCGGTTGCTGATGGTACCGCGGGCTCGTACGATACACGCACGAGAAGGCGTGGCGGGGGCGGTGGGGCGTTTCCGCCCGGACGGAGGGCGAGCGTGCGCGACGAACGGCGAAAGCACCCACGGATCGCATCGGCCTGGCTCGTGTCCTACGCCGACTACGACCAGGAGCGCGTGCTGAAGTCCCTCGGCGTCGGGAAGACCGTCGACGTGAGCGAGGGGGGCGTCCAGGTCATCTGCTCGGAGGCCTTCCACGTGCCGACCGAGCTCGAGCTCGATGTCGCGCTCGGCGACGACCTCCTGCGCGTGAAGGGCCGCGTCGTCTACGCCCAAGAGGTCGCCCCCGGGAAGTACTCCATGGGGATCCGGTTCCTCGACCTGCCGCCCGCCGCGACCGAGAAGCTGCGCGAGTTCGTGGCGAAGAAGCTCGCCAAGCGGAGGTTCGCCACGCCGTCCTAGGCGGGGCACGACCGCGCGAAGCGCGCGCTCAGAGGCTGTGAGTCTATCGACTCACAGCCTCTGGCCTATGTGCAGGGGGGGCTTCGCGCCCCCCCATCGGCCGCCAGGCAGAGCCTGGCGGCCTCACCCCGCCCGCGGAGAGGGGCTTCGCCCCTCTCCCGGCGCAAAGGGGCGCCGGGTCCCTCACCCGGACCAGGCACATTCACAGCTCTCAGTAGGCGCGCCGCTGCCGCGAGCTCAGGATCCCCATCTGCTTCCGGTACTTGGTCACCGTGCGGCGGGCGATGTCGTAGCCCATCTCCTTCAGCCTGAGGGCGATGTCCTCGTCCGAGAGCGGGCTCTTCTTCGACTCGCCGTCGACGATGTCGCGGACCTTCTGCTTCACGGCCAGGATCGACTCGGCCTCGCCCTCGGCGTTGAGCGTGCCGCCCGTGAAGAAGAACTTGAGCGGCATGACCCCGCGCGGCGACTGCATGTACTTGTCCGAGATCGCCCGGGAGACGGTCGAGACGTGGACGCCGACCTTGTCGGCGATCTGCTGCATCTTGAGCGGGCGCAGGCAGTCGATGCCCTTGTCGAGGAAGGGCTTCTGGTAGTCGACGATCTCGCGGGCGATCTTCGCGAGCGTGTTCTGGCGCTGCTCGATCGACTCGATCAGCCACTTCGCCGCTTCGATCTTCTTCTTGATGTACTCGCGGACCGCCGGGTTCGACTTCTCCTCGCGCAGCATCCGGCGGTAGCGCGAGGAGATGTGGATGCGCGGGATGTAGCTGTCCTCGAGGCGCACCTCGTACTTGCCGTCGACCGGCTCGACCACGACGTCGGGGATGACCGTCTGGGGCTGCTCCCCGGAGAAGGCGACGCCCGGGCGCGGGTTGAGCGCGCCTATGAACGCGATCGCGTCCTTCAGCTCGTCGAGCGAGCGCCCCGTCTCCTTCGCGATCTTCGGGAGCCGGTTCATCTTGAGGTCGTCCAGGTACTTCTCGACGAGCAGGCGCTCGAACGCGAAGCTCGGGTTCGGCCCGATCTGGAGGAGGAGGCACTCGACGAGGTTGCGCGCGCCCACCCCGGGCGGGTCGAGCGTCTGGACGATCTTCAGGACCTGCTCCATCTCCTCGACCGTGCAGGGCTGGTCCATCGACCGCGCCAGGTCCTCGAGCGAGTACGGGTTCCCCTGGGTGTCGGCGAAGTACCCGTCGTCGTTGATGCTGTAGATGATCTGCTCGCCGATCTCGCGCTGGCGCGGCTCGGTGATCTCGAGGAGGTTGAACTGGCTGAAGAGGTAGTCCTGGAGGGAGCACGGCTTCGCGGCCGTGTTCTGCATCGCCTCGAGCTTCTTGTCCTTGCCGTCCTCGCCCATCCCGCTCGAGCGCGGGCTGTAGCTGTCCTTCCAGGCCGTCTCGATGTCCTCGAGCTTCTGGAAGTCGGCCTCGAGGGTGTCCTCGGACTCGGCGCGGGGCTCGATGCGGGTGTCGACCTCCGGGATCGTCGCGGTCGCGGGCGGCTCGGCGGCCTCCGGCTCCTCGCCCTCCTCGCGCGGCTCCTCCTCCTCGGTCCCCCCCTCCTTGAGCTCGATCGTCGGGTTCTCGAGCATCTCCTGCCGGATGAGGTCCTGAAGCTCGATCGCGGGCAGCTGGAGGATCTCGATCGACTGGATGATCTGCGGAGCGAGCTTGAGCTTCTGCTCGAGGCGCTGGTTGAGGGACGTCTCCATCCTCATGACGCGCTCTCTCCTTGTCTACGTCTGTCGAGCGTGACGACCCGCATCGGCCCCGCCGTCTCGAGGCTGGCCCGGCTCCGAGCTTCGCCGGCTGATGAGCCCCCAGGCCCCTGCCGACTTCATTATACATGATCGCGCGCTCGGAAGGAAAGTCGGCGGGGGGTGGATCGGGACGACGTTGCGCTTTGAGACGGCGTGATTTGCGCCCACGGTGCGTTGGCGGATCAGGCGGGCGGGACCTCGCGTCGGCCCTCGAGCGCATCCTGGAGGATGGCCTTGGAGGCGTACTCGAGCGTCGAGCCGGCCGGGATCCCGCGCGCGATCCGGGTGACGCGCACCGCGAGCGGCGCCAGGAGCTTCGAGATGTAGAGCGAGGTCGCGTCGCCGTCCAGGTTCGGGTTCGTGGCGATGATCACCTCGCGGACCGAGCCCGCGCGGACGCGCGCCTCGAGCCGGTCGATCGTCAGGTCCTTGGCCTCGATCCCCTCGAGCAGCGCGAGGTTGCCCATGAGGACGTGGTAGACGCCGCGGTAGGTCCCGGTCTTCTCGAGGACGTAGACGTCCTTCGGCTGCTCGACGACGCAGATGACGCCCGCGTCGCGCGCCGGGTCGGCGCAGATCGGGCAGGGGTCCTGCTCCGTGACCATGGCGCAGACGGAGCAGGGCCTTATGTTCTTCTTGACGTCGCGGATGGCGATCGCGAGGCGCATGGCCTCGTCCGCGGTCGCCTTGAGGATGTGGTAGGCGAGGCGCTCGGCCGTCTTCTGGCCGACGCCGGGCAGGCGGCCGAGCTCGGCGATCAGGCGCGAGAGCGACTCGGGGTACAAGGGACCGGCCTCGCGCGCGCGCTCTAGAACAGCCCCGGGAGGCCGAGCCCGCCAGTCACCTTGCCCATCTCCTTCTTCATGAGCTCCTGCGACTTCTTGAGGGCCTGGTTCACCGCGGCGATGACCAGGTCCTCGAGCATCCCGATGTCGTTCGGGTCGACGACGTCCTTCGAGATCTTGAGCGCCAGGACCTCCTGCTTGCCGTTCGCCTGGGCGGTCACCATCCCGCCGCCCGAGCTGCCCTCGACGACGCGCTCCTTCAGGTCCTCCTCGACCTTCTGCATCTTGCGCTGCATCTCCTGCGCCTGGCGCAGGATCGCACCCATGTCGCCGAGCCCGCCGAAACCGCCGCCCTTGGTCATCGCGATGGGTCTCCCTTCTCGCGCGCGTCGCGCGCATCGCGCACCTCGCGCGTGTCGCGCACCTCGATGATCTGTCCCCGGACCGCGTCCTTCGCCCGCCGCAGGTCCGGGTCCTCGCGCTCGGCCTCCGCCGGCGTGGGCGCCTTGCGCCGCTTGGCCTGGGGCGCCTCGGGCTTCAGGACCGTCCGGAGCGCGAGCGGCCGCCCGCCGAGGAGCCGGGCGAGCGACCCCTCGAGGCGCGCGCGGTCGCGCTCGATGCGCTGCGCGTTCAGCTCGCGGGCGACCTCGAGCGCGAGGGCGCCGCCCTCGAGCCCCGAAGGCGTGGCGTCGTCGACGTAGATGCCGACCGGGTCGTTCGCGGCGGCGAGCTCGGCGACGAGCCGCCCCCAGGCGTCCGTCGCCTCCTTGAGGGTGGGGGGCCCGGGGGGCGGACCGGGGGCCTGGGCCGGCGGCGGGGCCGGGATCGGATTCGGGTTCGGGGTAGGGAGTGGGGTCGGAGTCGGGGCGGGAGCGGACCCCGCGGTCGACTCGGGCAGCGTCGCCGGGGTCGCGCCGCGCAGCCGGTCCTCGAGGCGCGAGAGCCGCTCGAGCAGCTCCGGAAGGGCCGCCACGTCGCCCAGGCGCGCCAGCTTGACGAAGCAGAGCTCGACGAGGACGCGGTCGTCGCGGGCGTCCGCCAGCCGGCGCGTCAGCTCGGCCACGGCCGCGATCGCGTAGAGCGAGCGCTCGAGCGGGAAGAGCGGGGCGAGCGGGGCGAGGTCCGGCGCCTCCTCGGGGACGGCGAGGAGGGGCGCCGCCGCCTCGGCGCCGCCGAGGGCGGCCGCGAGCATGAGGCCGCGCAGGGCCTCGAGCGCCTCGCCGCAGACCTCGGCCGGGTCGAGCCCCTCGTCGAAGATCGCGGCGATCGCGCGCAGGGCGGAGGCGACGTCGCCCGCGCCGACGGCCGCGAGCAGGGCGAGGATCCGCTCGCGCCGGGCGAGGCCGAGCGCGTCGCGGACCGCCTTCTCGTCGACGCCGGGGCCCTTCTGGGCGACGACCTGGTCGAGCAGCATCACGGCATCGCGCAGACCGCCGCGGGCGCGGGCGGCGATGAGCCGCAGGGCGGCCTCGTCGGCCCGGATCGGCGGGTCCTCGCGCTCGCACACCTGGTTCAGGCGGAGGAGCACGTCGGTGCGCGAGAGGCGCCGGAAGTCGAAGCGCTGGCAGCGACTGAGGATCGTCTCCAGGACCTTCTCGGGCTCCGTCGTCGCGAAGATGAACTTGACGTGCGCCGGCGGCTCCTCGAGCGTCTTCAAGAGCGCGCTGAACGCGTGATCGGTCATCATGTGGACTTCGTCGACGATGAAGACGCGGAACTTCGTGTCGGCGCGGTACGGGCGCGGGTTGCGGACGCGCTGGATGAGGGCCTCGGCGTGCTCGACCTTGCGGTTGCTCGCCGCGTCGAACTCGTCGACGTCGAAGTGGCGCCCCTCGCGGATGTCGGCGCAGACCGCGCACTCGTCGCACGGCTCGCCGTCCTCGAGCCGCGCGCAGTTGAGCGCCTTGGCGAGGATCCGGGCCATGGAGGTCTTGCCGGTCCCGCGGGGCCCGGCGAAGAGGTAAGCGTGGGCGACCCGGTCGGCCCGGACGGCGTTCTTGAGGGTCTCGGCGACCGCCTCCTGGCCGACCACGTCGGCGAACCGCTGGGGGCGGTACTTCCTCGCCAGCACGACGTAGGCCATGGGCCTTCCGGAAACGCTTCTCGAAGATGAGCGTGAGAAGAAAAGGTCAGCCGTGCACCGCGCTTCGACCCGCCGTCTCCCCGAAACCCGGAACCCGACGAACCGCTCAGGCCAGGCAACCCTCCGGCACACGGACGAGACCGCTTATGGCTGCACCCGTCAGGGCCTGACCAGGTTCGCGTCCGACCGTTGCAGAGGACCCAGCCTTCGACGCGGCCCGCCGGAAAGGCTCCGGAGGTCCGGTTGAGGCCTCGACGCGGGATTCAACCCTGCTGCAGCGGATTGCAGGCTACAGGGCACCGCTAATTCCCCGTCTAGCACGGCCAACCCAAATTTCAAAGTGCAGCGCCCGCGCGCGCGTTGGCGGAGAGGGCGGGATTCGAACCCGCGGTCCCGGTTACCCAGGACACACGCTTTCCAAGCGTGCCCGATCGGCCGCTCCGGCACCTCTCCGTGCCTCGAGACGTACGCCCTTCACGTCCCGATCGCCGCCACCGTATAGGCGCCCCGGCCCGGTGTCAAGGCGAACACCGGGAGGCGGCCCGGAGGCCCGGCGCCACCCTGGCGGCGATCGGCGTGATGGCGGAGAGGGGGGGATTCGAACCCCCGGCACCCCAATGGGGTGCACCGGTTTTCGAAACCGGCCCGTTCGGCCGCTCCGGCACCTCTCCGTCGAATCTGCTCGTCAAAGAGCGGGGCGCGGACCTCGAGGGACCCGCGCCCGGACCCGTTACTCGACCGGCCCGACCTCGCCCGCCTCGGCGCGGCCCCTCCGGCTCCGGAAGAAGCCGCGCAGGAGGTCGCCCGCCTCCTCCGCGCCCACGCCTTCCTCTACGGCGAGGCGGTGGTTCAGGCGCCGGTCCCGCACGATGTCGTACAGGCTCCCGCACGCGCCCGCCTTCGGATCGCGCGCCCCGAACACGAGGCGCGAGACGCGGGCGTTCACGAGCGCCCCGGCGCACATCGGGCACGGCTCGAGCGTCACGTAGATCGACGCCCCGTCGAGCCTCCAGGTCCCGGCCGCCTCCGCCGCCTGCGTCAGCGCGATCATCTCGGCGTGGGCCGTCGGGTCCTTCAGCGTCTCCCGCTGGTTGTGCGCCTTTCCGACCACCCGGCCCTCGCGGTCCACGATCACCGCGCCGACCGGCACCTCGTCCTCATCGAGGGCCCGCTCCGCCTCTCGCAGCGCGAGCCGCATGAAGCGGACGTCCTCTTCCGGGGTGAACGACAAGCGGCGCATGTTAGCGGCGAAATCAAGACCTGTCAAGCGCCTCGAGCTCCTTCGTCGCCTTCTCGAGGCGCCCGATCTTGAGGAAGAAGCGGAGCGTGTCGCGGACCATGTCGTCGAACGGCCGGATCGTGTAGCCGAGCTCGCGCGCGGCCCGGGCCGAGTCGGCGAACGTGTAGAGGGAGCTCGCCCGCAGGAGCTGACGGCTCAGGTCGCTCCGGCCCCGCAGCTCTCCGAGGACGGCGAACAGGTACGCGAGCGCGTAAGGGGTCCGCGGCGGCGGCTTCCGGCCGGCCATCCCCGCCACGCGCGCCATGAACTCGTCCATCGAGACGTTGTGGCCGGCGAGGATGTGGCGCTCGCCCGGGAGACCCTTCCCCTCGAGCGCGGCGCGGTGCGCCGCGGCCACGTCCCGCACGTCGGCGCAGGACATCCCGCCCCTCACGTAGCCCGGGATGCGCCCGCGGGCGATCGCCATGGCCGTCGTCGCGGACGACTTGTAGATGTCGCCGGGCCCGAGGAGGAACCCCGGGTTGAGGACGACGAGCGGCAGACCGGCCCGGGCGAGCGCGAGAGCCTCGGCCTCGCCGAGCCGCTTCGACCGCATGTAGTCGAGGCCGCCGAGGAGCCCCTCGTCCCAGGCGGCCGACTCGTCGAGGACCTGCGGCTGCCTCGTGGCCCCGACGGCCGCGAGCGACGAGGTGAAGACGGCGCGCGCGACCTTCGCCTCGAGCGCCGCGCCGAGCACGGTCTTCGTGCCCTCGACGTTCACCCGGTAGACGAGGTCGCGATCCTGGGGCCGCCAAGAGACGATCCCGGCGGTGTGGACGACCGCATCGCGCCCGTCGACCGCGCGCTTCACGGAGCCCGCATCCGTGACGTCCCCCTCGGCCCGCTCGATCGGCAGGTCCTGGAGGTTCGTGAGCTTCGACGTCGAGCGGACGAGGGCCCGCACCTCGTGTCCGCCCTCGACGAGCGTCCGGGCGATCGCGCTCCCGAGGAACCCCGTCGCCCCCGTCAGCAGCACCTTCAAGGGTCGGCCCGCCTTCCCCGCGTCATGGCGGCCCCGGCGGCCGCAGCATCACCGTGACCGTCGCCCCCGGCGCGACGCGAACGCGCTCGCCGGAGGCCTCCTCGCCGGCATCGAGGCGGTCGAGACGATACTCCCCCGCCGCCAGCCCGCCGATCTCGAAGGCGCCGTCGTCGCCCGACTCGGCCCGCCGGACGACCGGACCCGTGGCGACGATGCCGACGCCCGCGACCCCGGCCCCGTCCGGGCCGAGCACGCGCCCGACGATCCGCGCCCCGGGCGCGAGGGCGATCCTCTGACCGGCGCGCGGTGCCAGGACCGTGCGCAGGGGGGCGTGGTCGGGATGGCTCACGGTCACGACCAGCCCCTCGGGCGGGACGCCTTGCACGTGGAAGTCGCCCTCGCCCTCGGTCATGCCGAGGACGTCCACGAACGACGCCTCGCCCAGCAGGTCCTCCTCCCTGGCCTCGCCCCGGAGGATCGCCGCTCCCGGGAGCGGGCGGCCGTCGGCGCCGAGGACCACGCCGCTCGCCTCGGCCCCGGCCTCGAGCCGCACCCGCAGCGGCCCCCCGCCCTCCGGCAGGGCGACGCGCGCCGGCACGAGCCCCGGAGCGCGGACGACGATCTCGCCCGCGCCGGCCGGGACGCTCAGGAAGAAGCGCCCGCCCTCGAACGACCGCGGCGGCTCCTCGCCCGGCCCCTCGACCACGAACTGGAAGACGCGCTCGCCGTCGGGGCCGACGACCTCCCCCTCGACGGGGTCGAGGGCGCCGAGGAGCAGCCTCACGTCGCTCTCCGGGGCGACGCCGTCGAGCGTCGCCGTCCCGAAGCCGGGCGCGTGGGCCTCGACGAGGAACGGCCCGGCCCCGAGCGATGCCGCCTCGAACCGCCCGTGCTCGTCGCAGAGCACGCTCCGGTCGACGCCGTCCGGCGCGACGATCCGGACGCTCGCGCCCGGCACGGGGCCGCCGAGGACGTCGTGCACGGAGCCGCGGAGCGTCGTCGCCCGGGCGAGGGCGATCGCGACGCGCGTCACCGCCCCCGCCGTCAGCTCGCAGAAGGCGCCGGTCTCGCCGGTCGCCGGCATCGACGCGCGGATCGCCGCCGGCCCGGGCGGAAGGTCGTCGATCTCGTAGCGCCCGCCGGCGTCGGTCGCCCCGCGCCGCTCGCGATCGCCGACCTCGACCACGACGAGCGCGTGCGGCGCCGGCCCCCCGTCGGGCAGCCGGACCTCGATGACGAGCCGCGCGCCGGGCGGCAGGACGAGGTCCAGCTCGACGGCGCGCCCGGCCTCGACCACGACCGGCTGCTCGACCGGGCCGAAGCCGGGAGCCGACGCCGAGAGCCGCCAGCTCCCGGGGAGCACGGCCGGGTAGGCGAACCGGCCGTCCGCCCCGACCAGGGCCGGCGCCGGGAAGCCGGGGGCGCCCGAGACGATCGGCAGCAGGGCCTGGTTCTCGGGCCAGAGCCCGACGACCGCCGGCCCGACCGGCCGTCCGGCGACATCGCGGACCGTCCCCGAGAGCGACGCGTCCGACAAGATGACGAGGTTCGCCGGCGGGGCGTCCCCCCCGTCCGGGACCTCGACCGCGACCGGCCCGGCGGATCCGGCCGCGGCGAGCGCGTAGAGCCTGGCCTCGCCCGGCGGCACGCCGGCGATGGCGAAGCGCCCGTCCGGCCCCGTCCGTGCGTCGAGGACCTCCCCCGGCGCGAGACCGCGGCTCTCGAGCTTCACCTGCGCGCCCTCGACCGCGGCCCCGCCCGGGAGCCGGACATCGCCGGCGACCGTGCTCCCCGCCGCGATGACGACCTCGACGCGCGCGACGCGGCCGGCCGTGACCGCCGCCTCGGCGATCGCCGCCCGGCCGGCCGCGCCGCCTACGCGCTCCGGGTCGGCGCGGAGGAGGACGAGCCCGGGGGCCACGCCCTCGAGGCGGAACCGCCCCTCCGCGTCCGTCCGCGTCTCCCCGGCCCAGTCGTCCCCCTCGGCGGCGACGCGCGCGCGCACCGGCTTCCCCCGCTCGTCGCGGCAGAGCCCCTCGATCGCGCCGCCGCTCCCCAGCACGATCCGGACGGGGAAGCCCGATCGCACGGGCACGATGCGCGCCGTCAGGCGGGCGCGCTCGCCCGCGGGCGGGTCGACGCGGAGGGCGTACGTCCCCGGCCCGGCGGGGGCGGCGAACGCGAACCGGCCGTCGCCGCCCGTCACCCGCTCGGCCGCGCCCGCGCGCGGCGGTCCCGATGGCCCCTGGATGGCCCGCACGACGGCGCCCGCGACCGGCCGCCCGCCGGCGTCGCAGACGGTGCCGAAGAGGGAGGCCGTGCCCGCGAGCGGCGCCCAGGGCGGGATACCGGGCCGCCCCGGCCGCCCGGCGGCGCTGCCGCCGGGCGGGAAGCCCACCGCCGGGGCGCGGTCGGTGGCGGAGCCGGGCGCGGCCGCCGGCCCTCCGGCGCCCGACGGGCCGGCCCGAGCCGGCCGGTCCGCGCCGTCCCCGGGAGCGGCGGCGAGGAGGTAGACCACGAGTCCGAGGGCGACGGCCGCCCCCGTCCCGGCCAGGAGGACATCGCGCGCGCGAGTCGAGCCCATGACGGCGCTCATTCTAACCGGGGGTCCGACAGGTTTTCGCGCGATGTTCCCCTAAAATATTCCTAATCTATCAGCGGCCGACGTTTACGGAGCGCGTGTACGGCGCGTAAGACCAGCCCGCCCGGTCGTCGAGCTGGATCCGCCGCCAGCTCCCGCCGGCCCCCGACCCGAGGTGGAAGTAACGCTGGCCGCCCAGGACCAGCCCGATCCGCCCGTAGCCCGTGGAAGGGCCGGTGCGGACGTTCAGGCGGTCGACGGCGATCTCGGCGGCCGCGCCCCCCGCCCCGCGGAGGTAGGCGCCGTGCACCCACGCCCGCCGCCCGCCCCAGAAGATCTGGCGCCAGTCGCCCTTCGTCTGCCCGGTGAGCACGAACTCGCGCCCGTACGCGACGCTCCCGAGGATCGTGCCCCACGGGCCCGTGCGGACGTTGAGCCGGCTCGCGGTCACGCTCGCGCCGCGCGCGACCGGCGCGGTCGCCGGGGGCGGCTTCGGCGCCGAGCCGCCGCCCGTCTGACCGCCGCCGCCGCCCGTCTGGCCGGATCCGCCGCCTCCGCCGCCGCCGCCCGAGACGCGGCGCACGTCGCTCATGAAGCGGCTCCAGTCGAAGTGCGGCCCGGGGTCCGTGTGCGTCGCGCCCGGCACCTCGACGTGGCCGATCACGTGGCTTCGATCGACGGGGATCCCGTAGCGGTCGCAGAGGTGGGCGACGAGGCGCGCGAGCGCGTCGTACTGGGCGCCCGTCCACGTGTTCCGCCAGGCGTAGCCCTCGTTCTCGATGCCGATCGCCCGCGTGTTCATGTTCCAGTTGCCGGCGTGCCAGGCGATGTCGCCGTCCGCGACCATCTGGGTGATCCGGCCGCCGTGGCCGACGACGTAGTGGGCGCTCACCTTCGAGCGGGGGTTCTGGAACCACGAGATGCAGCCCGCCTCGCTGCCCTCGACGGTGTGGATCACGATGTGGTCGATCGTCCGGCCGCCCCGGGCGGTGTAGTTGCCCGGGTTCGCCGGGATGAAGCGCGTCTGCGGCTTGGATGCCGCCGCGCCGGCCTCGCCCGCCGCGAGGAGGAGCGCGCACGCCGCCCCGGCCGCCGCGAGGAGCCGCCCCGAGCCGTCGCCCATCGCACCCTCCGTCACCTCTGCGGTGCGCGTCCCCGCCGGTTCTGCCCGTCCCCGCCCCTGTATAGCGGTGAGTTCCGGGGCTTCGTGCACGATGCCCGCAATCCCCCGCGGGGCCTTGCGCGGCGCCCGGACCGCGCCCCCGCGCGCCTTGACGGCCGATCGCCCGCCGTGCCATGCTGCCGTCCATGCGGAAACTGAAGGCTGTGCGCTTCGATGGCGACGTCCTGAGGATCGTTTACGAGGACGACGACGGCTTGCACGACACCCGGCTCCTCATGCCCGAGGTCGCGGAGCGCCCGCCCGCCGCGGGCGCCGGGCGCGGCCCCGAAGCCCCGCGCCGGCGCGGTCGCCACGACGAGCCGGGCGACGCGCGCGCCCGCGCCCGCGCCCGCGCCCGCGCGCGGCACGGGCCGTCCGCGGACCGCCGCGCCTGGCGGGAGCCCCCGGACGCGCGCGTGCTCGTCTGCCGCGATTGCCTGGTCGAGAGGAACGTCGTGGTGTTCCGGGTCGCCGCCGCCGACGAGGGCAACGGCGACGACGCCTGCCCGCGCTGCGGCGCGGTCCTCCGGATCGGCGAGGCCTGGTCGCGCGAGAACGCGATCTACCGGATCCGCTTCGACATCCTGAGCGGGCCCGAGGGCCTCCGCTTCGAGACGGAATGAGCCCCGGCGGGCCTTCCCGGCCGGCCCCCGCCTCCCGAAGGCGCTTGACACCCGGGCGCCGAGCCGCTACCATCCGGCCCTTCGTCGCGCGGAGCCGAGATGGGCCGCGCGCCGAGCCGATCGCCGAAGGAGAACGAGATCCCCATGCCCGAACCGATGTCGAGCCCGAGCCCGGCCCCCGCGACCGGCGTCGCGCCGATGGCCCCTCGCCCCGCCTACGTCCCGCGCGAGGGCGCCCCGATCCGGCGCAGCGACACGTCGCGCTGCCGGACCCCGGGCTGCACGAAGTATCACGACTTCTTCCAGTTCCACGGGAAGTACTACTGCCTCGAGTGCTACGAGACGCTCCGCCAGGCGGCGAAGCTCAAGGACCTCGAGACGCGGTAGACCCGCCGCGGCGGCGCGCGCGGAACGGCGCGCGCCTCCCCCGTCTCTCTAGGTCTGGAACCCCACGTCGTCCAGCGCGCCCGTGGCCGGCTCGGCCGTGAGCATCCCCTTCCCCGGCTCGAGGGAAGGCGGCGGGGGCGGCGGCTCGGCGCGAGGCAGCCGGGGGAAGACCCGCTTCACGGCCTCCTTCGCGACCGCCTTCGTGTAGTAGCAGTAGAAGCCCTTGCGCTGCGCGTCGCCGAGCTCGGGATCCACGTTCTGGAGGATCGCGCGGTCGAAGATCCTCGTCCCGATCGCGAGCGCCGGGTCGGTCTTGAGCTTCTCGGGATCGTACTTCCCGAGCGCGTGACCGAAGATCTCGAACATCGCGCCCTGGAGATCGTCGCCGAACCCCTTCTCGTAGATCGCGGCGAGCTTGAAGACGAGGCCGACCTGGAGCTGGATCGCGGTCATGAGCTCGGCCACGAGCGGCAGGATCTCGCCCGCGATCTTCCTTCCCGCCTCGTCGGCCTTCGGCTCCTTCAGCATCCGGACCTCGGCCCGGGAGAGGTTCTCCTCGTAGGCGTCGGTCACGGCGATCGCCTCGTGGATCGCCTCCGTCGCCAGCTTGTCGGCGAGGTCGTCGGTCGAGAGGTCGGGCCAGCGCTTCTTGAGCTCGTTCGCGTCGGGAAGGGCGCTGAAGCCGGCGAGCACGCGGTCGAGGTGCTGCGCGAACCACTGCCCGCCCTTCAAGTCCTTCAGGGCCAGCTGCTGCGCGACGGGGTAGAGCTTCGTCAGCTCCTTGCGAAGACGGATCTTCTCGGCTTGACCCATGAGCCATGGCCTCCGGGCGGGGGCGGCGGCGCGTCGCGTCGCGTCGCGTCGGGCACGGGCCCGGCGCGGCGCGCATTATACGGGCCGTCCGGGCGACCATCAATCGAGGGCCGCGCCGTCGCCCGGGGCCGGGTCGAGGTGACCGGGCGGCGGACGCGCCGGGGCGGGCGACGCCGGTAGGTCCGCGCACCGCATCGCCTTAAGCGTCGGGCCCTTGCGAGGGGGAAAGTCGTGTGGTATCCTGCCACGGTTGCCCGCACCGGAGGAAGGGCGCGTGGACGGCGAAGCGAGGCCCGCGGTCGAGGGTCCGGAGCCGGGCCCGGCGGCGGCCGAGCGGATCCTCATCATCGAGGACGACGCCGACGTCCGCGGGGCGCTGGCGAAGATCCTCTCCGCGCACTTCCGGACGATCGAGGCAGAGGACGGCGATCAGGGGCTCGCCGCCGCCCGGCGCGAGCGGCCCGACCTCGTGATCTCGGACCTCGTCATGCCCGGCCGGAGCGGCTACGACGTCTGCCGCGAGCTCCGCGCCGACGAGCAGACGCGGCGCATCCCGCTCGTCATCCTCACCGGGCGCACCGAGATCGACGCCAAGATCGAGGGCTTCGAGAGCGGGGCCGACGACTACATCGCGAAGCCCTTCAACGCCCGCGAGCTGGTCGCCCGGGTTCGCGCCCTGCTCCACAGCCGCGCCCTCGAGCGGGCGCTCGAGCGCAAGAACCGAGAGTTCGCGCGCGTCCTCGCCGAGCTCAAGGCCGTTCAGGAGAAGGCGATCGAGGCCGAGCGCCTGAAGACGGCCGTGCGCATGGCGGGCGCCCTCGCCCACGAGATCAACAACCCGCTCGCGGGGATCCTCGGCCTCTGCGACCTCATCCGCACCCGGCTCGACGCGAAGAACCCCCTCACCGCCGACATCCAGGGCGTCGTCGAGCAGGCGCAGCGGATCGCCGACGTCGTGCGCCGGATCGGCGAGCTGCGAGAGGTCCGCTTCGTCCGCTACGTCGGCGACGAGGAGGTCGTCGACCTCGGGCGGCTCAAGTAGGCCCGCGCCGCGCCGCTCGCCTTGACGCAAACCGGCCCCGGAGATAGAATCACCCCTCCTTCCACGCGGTGACCGTAGCTCAGTTGGTTAGAGCACCGGACTGTGGATCCGGATGTCGGGGGTTCGAATCCCCTCGGTCACCCCACCCAAACCCGCTCCGCGAGCGCTCCCGGAGCCCCCCGAGGGCCGCCTTGCCGCGACGGCGGGCGGGCGTTACCCTATCGCCGCGACCGCAGGTATCCGGCCGCTCGGACCGGCCCGGCCGGTCGTGGCGGGCTTTCGCGTGCGGCTCGCCGCGCGGGTGCGAGGGGGACGTCTCGAGGTGGAGCTCCCGGGGTGAGGACCGCATGGCGACGCTGAAGATCCTGGGCGGCAAGGAGGCCGGCGCGGCGCACGACATCGGCGCCGGCAAGAAGGTGACGGTGGGGAACCGGCGCGGCGCGGGCATCCCGCTCCGCGACGAGGGGATCTCCTTCGACCACGCCGTCCTCTACGAGGAGAAGGGCTCCTACTTCCTGAAGGATGTCGGCAGCAAGAAGGGGACGTTCATCGACGGGGCGAAGGCGCCCGAGAACAAGCCCGTCCAGCTGAAGGGCGGCGAGAAGATCTCGTTCGGCGGCGTGGTCGAGGCGAGCTTCCTCACCGATGCGGCCGCGGCCGGGGGCGCGAGCGCGCCGGCCGCGGCGGCCCCGGCCGCCGCCCCGCCCGCGGCGGCGGCCCCCGCCCCCGCCCCCGCCCCCGCGCCCGCGCCCGCGCCCGCGCCGGCGCCTTCGGGCCGCCGAGCCCCGCCGCCGCCGTCCTCGCCGTCGCGCTCGAGCCCGGCGGCGGCCGAGGCGCCCGCGGCGCCCTCGGGGCGACGCGCGCCGCCCCCGTCGGCGTCGCCGGGGCGCGCTTCCGCCTCGTCGGCGTCGGCGGCGACGGCGACCGCGACCGCCGCTCCGGCCGCTGCCGGGGCGGCCGCGAGCGAGGAGGTCCGCGCCCGGCTGGCGACCGTCGAGGAGGAGCTGAAGCACGCGCGGGCCGAGGCGGCGGAGGCGACGGAGAAGCTGCGGGCGGCCGAGGCGCGCGAGAAGGAGGCCCTCGGCCAGGCGGCGGCCTTCGAGAAGCTCCCGGAGCAGGTCGCCGAGGCGGAGAGGCGGGCCGAGGAGGCCGAGGCGGCGGCGGCCGAGCGCGCCCACGAGATCGAGGAGGCGCTCAAGATCCAGCGCGACCTCGAGCGGAAGTGCGGGAAGCTCGAGGGTCGCGTCGAGGAGCTCGAGGCGAAGACCGCCGGGGCGGCGGCCGAGTCGGAGGAGATCTCGCGCTGGCGCGGCCGCCACGAGTCCGCGATGGACGAGCTGGCCACGGTCAAGGGCGATCTGCGCGAGCGCAACCGGCGCATCGCCGACCTCGAGGAGGACCTCGCGGCCGAGCGGGAGAAGGTGAAGCAGAAGCCGGCCGTCGATCCGGCGGTCATCGAGGAGGCCGAGCGCAAGGCGAGGGACTGGGAGGAGCGGTTCCAGCGCACGCGCGACCAGCTCGACAGCATGGGCCACGAGATGGCGAAGATCGAGGAGGAGAAGGACGCCGAGATCGGCAACCTGAAGCAGCGCATCCGCGACCTGAAGCACGACCTCGAGGAGTCGAAGACGAGCGCGGGCGGCGGCGCCGCGGCCGCCGAGGAGGCCGAGAAGCGGGCGAAGGAGTGGGAGGAGCGGTTCCAGCGCGCCCGCGACCAGGTCGACCAGGTCGCCCAGGAGGTCGCCCACCTCGAGGAGGAGAACGAGCTGCTGAAGGCCCAGGTGGCCGAGCTCAAGGCCCGACTCGGCGAGTAGTTAAAAATTTTTTCGGGATTCCGGCGTCTTCCTGTCGGACCCCCCCGGTAGAATCCCGCCCGCGATCGTCGAGAGGAGGAGACATGAGACGTCCGGGAACCATCTCGCTGCTCGCTCTCCTGGCGCTGCCGCTGCTCGTGGGGACGACGGCCGGCTGCCCGTTCAACCCGTTCAAGAGCAAGAAGCCGAAGCTCAGGGGCGCGGTCACGGAGATCCCGGTCTACGCGCCCTCGACGTTCGTCGACCGGGGCTCGGCCAGCACGGGCGAGCACATGAGCGATCTCCGCTTCCACGTCTACCACTGGGAGCTGGCGACGGAGGACGCGCCGGCGAAGGTCGTCGCTTTCTACGAGAAGGCGCTGCCGCAGGCCGAGAAGCGGGATGAGCCGGACTCGGACTACGTGGTCTTCCTCTACGTCCCGGCCGGTTTCGGGGAGGGCGAGAACGTCGAGATCGCCGTCTACCGCGCCCCCAGGGACGGCAAGACGAAGATCCTCATAAGCGAGGAAGTCCTGAAGGAGAAGCACACGGACGACGACTGGTTCTAGGAGATCCCATGCGCCGTTCACCTCTTCCACCCGGCGCGGCTCTCATCGGGCTCGCGGTCGCGCTCGGGCCGTGGCTCGGGCTCGCGCCCGGACAAGGTGCGCGCGCCGACGAGAAGGTCGAGAAGCCGGTCTCGCTCGGCGTGAAGGAGCGCGTGCTCGAGAACGGCCTCACGATCCTGACCGTCGAGCAGGCGCGCGCGCCGCGCGTCACGTGCTGGCTCTTCTTCAAGACGGGCTCGGTGAACGAGCGGCCGGGCGTGACCGGGATCTCGCATCTCTTCGAGCACCTGATGTTCAAGGGCACGAAGCGCATGGGCGTCCGGGACTACGCGCTCGACCAGCGGCTCGGGCGCGAGCTCGACGAGACGTGGGTCGCGCTCGAGGCCGAGAAGGACGAGGCGAAGCACGCGGCCCTCGAGAAGAAGTTCGAGGAGCTGCGCGTCCGCGAGCGCGAGAACGACATCCCGGACGAGCTCTGGGACCTCTACCTCCAGAACGGGGCGACGGGGTTGAACGCGTTCACGAGCGAGGACATGACGGCCTACATCGTGACGCTGCCGTCGAACCGGCTCGAGCTGTTCATGTGGATGGAGGCGGACCGGGTCGCGAACGCGGTCTTCCGCGAGTTCTACGCCGAGCGCGATGTCGTGAAGGAGGAGCGGCGCCTCGACGAGAACTCGCCCGAGGGGCCGTTCTGGGAAGAGCTGAACGCCATGTTCTTCATGGCGCACCCTTACGGCTGGCCGGTCGTCGGCTGGATGAGCGACCTCGACGCGATCACGCCCGAGGACTGCCGCCAGTACTTCGACATCCACTACGCGCCCAACAACGCGGTCCTCGTCATCGTCGGCGACGTCAAGGCGGCCGAGGTCGAGAAGCTGGCCGAGCGCTACTTCGGGCCGATCCCGCGCGGGAAGAAGCCGCCGCCCGAGGTGCGGACGCAAGAGCCGCGGCCGGCGGGCGAGCGGCGGCTCACGGTCAAGGCGCAGTCGCGGCCGAAGGCGACGATCCTCTTCCACGTCCCGAAGGTCGGGCACGCGGACGGGCCCGTCATCGACGTCGTGCAGGAGGTGCTGTCCGGGAAGACCGGGCGCCTGCACACGGCCCTCGTCGAGCGCGACGAGGCGGCGACGAGCGCGAGCGCCTCGCACGATGCGCGCCGGTTCGCGGGCGTGTTCGAGGTCGAGGCGTACGCGAAGGAAGGCGTCCCGCCCGAGAAGTGCGCCGAGGCGCTCCAGAAGGAGCTCGACCGGCTGGCGGCCGAGCCGGTGACGGAGGAGGATCTCAAGCGGGCGAAGAACAAGCTCGAGGCGGACCTCCTGAAGCAGCTCGAGGACCCGGAGCGGCTGACGGGCCTCATCGGCTCGTCCGCGGTCACCCACGAGTGGCGGCACATCGAGCGGTTGCCGGGCCTCTGGCGCGGGGTCAAGGCGGAGGATGTGCAGCGCGTCGCGAAGACCTACCTCGGCCGCGACGTGCGGACGGTCGGGATCCTGGAGGCGAAGGGCGATGGCGAGTAGAACCCTCACGGTCGCGACCGTCGTCGGTCTCGCGCTCGCGGCCGGGACCGCGCAGGCCCAGGAGATCCCGCCGCACCCGCGCGACCTGAAGTACCCGGAGCTCCGGTTCGAGCCCCCGAAGCGCGCCGACCACCGCGTGGTGCTCGAGAGCGGCCTGCGCGTCTACCTCGTTCCGGATCGAAGCGTGCCGGCGATCCAGGTGCAGGCCTGGATCGACGCGGGCGAGGTCGACCTCGAGAAGGAGAAGCGCGGGCTCGCGAAGCTCTGCGGCAAGCTCATGCGCACGGGCGGGGTCGAGGGGCTCGACGCGCGGGCGCTCGATGCCCGGCTCGATGCGATCGCCGCCGACATCAAGGTCGACATCGGTCTGGAGGGAGGCCGGGCGTCGCTCTGGACGCTCAGCAAGCACGCGGACGAGGCGCTGGACCTGTTCGCGCGCGTCCTCGCGAAGCCCGTCTTCGCCGAGGACCGGATCCGGCGGGCGAAGGACGAGCTGAAGCAGGAGATCGCCCATCGCGACGACGACCCCGGCGACCACCTCGACCGCATCGTCGCGAGGATCGTCTACGGCGAGAAGCACCCGCTCGCGCTGCGCGAGACGGCCGCGACCGTCGACGCGATCACGCGTGACGACCTCGTCGCGTTCCACGCGGACCGCGTCAACACGACGTCCTTTCGTGGCGTGGTCCCGGCGGCCAAGTGCATCCTCGCCGTCTCGGGCGACTTCGAGCGCGAGGCCATGGTCGCCCGGCTCCAGAAGCTCTTCCCGGGGAAACCGCCCGGGCAACGCTGGGGCAAGGGGTCCCTGACGCGGGAGGGCGGCAGCGACGACGACGATCCCCGCCCGCCCGTCTTCGTCGTCGATCGCGACATCAACCAGGGCTTCGTCGAGATCGCCCGCAAGGGCATATCGGTCGGCTCCGAGGACGAGATCCCGCTCCAGGTCATGAACTTCATCCTCGGCGGCGGCTCGTTCACGAGCCGGATCACGCAGCGCGTGCGCACGGACGAAGGGCTCGCCTACAGCGCGGGCTCCTACGTGCGACCGGCGCGGTATCACGACGGAAAGCTCGACGGCCTGATCGGCGTCTACTTCCAGAGCAAGGCCGAGTCGACCGCCTTCGCGGCGAAGATCTGCCTCGATGAGATGCGGCGCATCGGCGCCGAGAAGGTGAAGCCGGAGGAGCTCGAGCGGGCGAAGCGATCGCTGATCGACCGCTTCCCGGACCGCTTCGCGACCCCGCACGACGCGGCCGCGGCGCTCGCCCAGGCCGAGTTCGACGGGCGACCCGAGGACTACCTCGCGACCTACCGGGCGAAGGTCGAGGCCGTCACGGCCGACGACGTCCAGCGGGTCGCGAAGCACTGGTTCGACCCCACGCAGTTCTCGGTCGTCGTCGTCGGCCCGAAGGCCGAGGTCCTCGCCCGCGACGAGGCCCACCAGGCGGCGCTCGAGGATCTGGGCCCGGTGCACGCGATCGCCGGCGACTGACCGAGGCGGCCGTGATCTACCCGTTCGACCCGGAGATGGCGCCCGACTCGGAGTTCTTGCCGGGCACCTTCCCGTGGAGCGGCTCTTCATGTCGTATCTCGAGACGGCGCCGATGAACCGGCATTACCGGGAGGTGGAAGCCGTCCTGCTCTTCGACCCCGGCAACCCGCTCTTCTGAATGGCGGGCCGGGCCCCCTTTCACGGGATGAAGGCGCTACCCGAGGACCCCTACGAGCGGCTCGCCGCCCTCCTCGACATCGAGCGGGCCGAGGAGGCGCGGCAGCTCGCGGAGGCGCAGCGAGCGCTCTCGGACGAGGAGGCCGAGGCGCGCGGCGAGTCGGTCGCGCGCCTGCGGATCGTCGAGTCGGACTACGGCCTCGGCGGGCGGGCGCTCGTCACGTTTGCGCGCGCGAGCGGCGCCGAGCTGCCGGCGGCGGCGCTCGACGTGGGCGAGGTCGTGCGGCTCCGGCGACCGCCCGACGTCGAGAGGGACGCGGTCGCCGAGCCGGCCGGCGTCGTTTGCCGGCGGACGGCCCACCGGGCGACGGTCGCGTTCGAGGACGATCCGCCGGATTGGGCCGACGGCCCGCGGCTGCGGCTCGACCGGGTCCCGGACGAGGTCACGTTTCAGCGCCAGAAGGCCGCGCTCGAGCGCGTCCGGAAGGCACGCGGCGACCGGCTGGCGCTGCTTCGCGACATCGTCGACGGGAAGTGGGCGCCGCTCGAGGACGCGGTCGCGGGCCGGAAGCGACCCGCCGGCGGCTCGGTGGAGTCCCTGGCCTCCCTCGACGACTCCCAGCGCGCGGCCGCCGAGCACGCCCTCGCCGCGCCGGCCTTCGCGCTGATCCACGGACCACCCGGGACCGGCAAGACGACGGCCCTCGTGGGCCTCGTCCGGGCCGCCGTCGCGCGCGGCGAGCGGGTCCTCGCCTGCGCGCCCTCGAACGCGGCAACCGATCTCCTCGTCGAGAAGCTGCGCGAGGCGGGCGTGCGCGTCGTGCGGGTCGGGCACCCGGCGCGCGTGACGCCGGCCGTGCTCGACGCCACGCTCGACGAGATCGCGCGCGATCACGACGACGCCCGCACGGCCCGGAAGCTCCTGCAGGAGGCGGCGGCGCTCAGGCGCAAGCTCGAGCGCGGCCCGGGTCGAGGCGCGCGCGACCGGGCGGCGATCCGCGAGGAGCGGGCGTCTCTCCGCGACGAGGTGCGGGCGCTCCGCGACGACGCCCGGCGCCTCTCGCGGGCGGCGATCGAGAAGGTCATCGAGGGCGCCGAGGTCGTCTGCGCGACGCTCACCGGCGTCGACTCCTTCGCCCTCGGCGACCGGCGCTTCGACCTCGTGGTCATCGACGAGGCCGCCCAGGCCCTCGAGCCCGCCTGCTGGGCGGCGATCGCGCGCGCCGAGCGGTTCGTGCTCGCGGGCGACCACTGCCAGCTCCCGCCGACGGTCGTCTCGCCCGAGGCCGCCCGCCTCGGGCTTGCTCGGACGCTCTTCGAGCGGTTGCACGCGACCCCGCACGGCGCGGCGGCCGCCCGCATGCTCGAGTTGCAGTACCGCATGCACGAGCGCATCGCCGACTTCAGCTCGCGCACGTTCTACGAGGGTCGCCTTCGCGCCGCGCCCGCCGTCGCCGCGCACCTCCTCGGCGATCTCCCGGGCGTCGAGGCCGTCGACCCGTGGACGACCGAGCCGCTCGTCCTCGTCGACACGGCCGGCGCCGGTCACGACGAGGAGCGCGCCGGGGGCTCGACGTCGGTCCGCAACCCGGGCGAGGCCGACGTCGTCGCCCGCATCGTCCGCGAGCTCACGGCCGCCGGCCTGCCGCCGGCCGCGATCGGCGCGATCTCGCCCTACTCGCTCCAGGTGGAGGCGATCCGGGCTCGCCTCCGCGACGAGGTCGCGGCCGGCCTCGAGGTCGCCTCGGCCGACGCCTTCCAGGGCCGCGAGCGCGAGGCGATCGTCTTCTCGCTGACGCGCGCGAACCGCGCCGGCGAGATCGGGTTTCTCGCCGACCGCCGCCGCACGAACGTCGCCCTCACCCGCGCCCGGCGCGCGCTCGTGGTCGTCGGCGACGGCGCGACGCTCGGGGCCGACCCGTTCTTCGCCGACCTCCTCGCCCACGTCGAGCTCGAGGGCCGGTACCTGAGCGTGTTCGAGCTGGGCTGAAGGCGGCGCGCCCGGGGGCGAGTGGTTGAGCCCACCCTCGGTCTCGCTTAAGCTTGAGCCGGTGCAGAAGCACATCGCGACGCCGTACGCGGAGGTCGCCCAGGTCGTCGTCGACCGCTTCTCGGCCGCCCTCGAGACCGAGGCCGCGCGCCGGCTCGAGGCGGAGCTCGACGCGACCCTCGCGCGCGGCGAGCCCGTCCTCGTCGACGGCGTACCCTGCTCGATCCGCGTCCGGGCGACGAGCGTCCTCGTCGCCGCGCGCGGGCAGAAGCTCCGCGCCCTGCCGCTCGTCGAGGTCGACCTGCGCGTCGCCAGGGCCCTCGAGGCCTTCGGCGCCCGGGCCACCCGCACCTACGCCGACCTGCTCGACACGCGCCGGCGGCTGCGCCTCCTCGACCGCCGGGCCGAGCTCGGGGCCGAGCTGCGCGAGGTCGGGCGTCGGCGTGAGGCCCTCGCCGCCCTCCGCGAGCACGAGGTCGCCGACGCCGACCGGCTCCGCCGCCGCCTGCTCGCCCGCGAGCGCCGCGCCGGCAGGCCGGTCGCGCCGGGGCTCGAGCGGCCCGTCGCGTCGATCGTCCTCGGCGCCGCCCGCGACCTCTCCCAGGAAGCCACCCGCCTGCGCGTCGAGATCGCGGAGGTCACGCACGCCCTCGAGCAGTCGAGGCCGACGGCCCTCGAGCGCCGCGAACGGGCCCAGGTCGAGGCCCTCCGCGAGCTGGCGGTCCTCATCGGCGAGCGCATCGAGATCGCCTACCGCCGCTACGCGCGCGAGCTCGTCCAGGCGTTCCGCGCCCTCGCCTTCCCGCCCGGCCGCCGCGCCTTCCTCCCGATGCCCGCGCCGTCGCCCCCGAGCGAGGCCTTCTTCCTCCGCCGCCTCGCGTTCCTCATGGGCAAGGCCAACTGCCGGCCGATCGCGCGCGCCGAGCTCGAGCGCGGGCTCGCGATCGGGCCGGCGCCGGGCGTGCGCGTCGCCGTGGACCTCGACGCCTTCGACGAGGCGCACTTCTTCGGGCGCGGCGAGACGCAGGAGCGGGTCGCCGGCGCCGCCTCGCCCGTCCCGCGCTTCGTCAAGTTCGCTTACTGCCTCAAGCGCCGCCGGCGCGCCGCCTCCTACCGCGTCTCGTCGGCCTTCCTCCGCGCCTTCCGCGAGGAGCCGCCCTGGCGGCGGGCGCTCCGACGGCGGCTCGACCGCGTCGCGGTCTGGATCCGCCGCCGCTTCCGCCGGCACATGGGGCCGCACTACTCGCGCGTGTCCGAGTACCTCGAGAGCCTGTCGCCGGGGCCGCGCGCCGACGAGACGCTCGAGCCGCTCCTCCACCTCCGGCTCTTCGGCGACGTCCGCCTGGGCGAGATCGGGCTCGTCCTGCCCGGCGCCTCGCTCCGGTACCGCCTCCGCGACCTCGCCCTCGTCCTCGGCGGCGCGGCCGGCGGCCTCGTCTCCGAGGCGCTGAAGAAGCCCTTCGCGGCCCTCCTCGCCCCGGGCCTCCTCCTCCCCATCTCGGGCGCGGCCGCTCTCAAGGGCCTCATGGGGATGCGGCAGACCGCCCACACCTACGCGAAGCTAAGGGACGAGTACGAGAACCGCCACCTCCTCGCCTCGAGCCTCGCCGCGCTCGACTTCTTCGCCCGCGAGGCGGCCGACGCCGACGCCAAGGAGGCCTTCCTCGCCTACGCCGCCGCCCTCCCCGAGTCGCTCGCGGCCGCCGCGCCGATCGCGCCCTCGACCGTCGCCTTCCGGGCCGAGCGGCGGCTCCGGGACGACCTTCACGAGGCCGTGCGGTTCGACCTTCACGACGCGCTCGGGACGCTCGACGCGCTCGGCCTTCGCGCCCCGGTCGAGGACGAGGACGCCGGCCTCGAGCTCGAGGGCCCGGCGGGCGACGACCGCTTCTTCCAGCGCCTCCTCTCGGGGCGCGCGGACGCGCCGCTCCCGCCCGAGCCGGCGCCCGTCGCCTCGGGGTCGCCATCCGCGGGGCCGGGCGGCCTCGCCGCCCGCCTGCTGGCCCAGCTCCTGGCCTGGCTGCGGCGGGGGATCGGGCGCGACGACGACCCCGCCGACCTCGCCCGGGCGCTCGAGCGGGCGACGCTCGCGGCCGCGGCCGCCGGGACCGAGCCCGCGGCCGGGCCCGACGTCCCGGCCCGCCCCCTCCGGGTCCTCCCGCCGATGGCGGCCATGCGCCGCCTGCGCCGCGACCTTCGCTCGGCGCTCGGGCTCGAGGACGACCCGGCGCACGCCGGGCGCGACCCCATCTGAGACCGGGCGGCGGTCGGCGCGCCTCAGGAGGGCCCGCGCGGCGTCTTCGGGAGCACGATCCTCTCGAGCGCGCCGCTCGCCGTGTCGAGCACCGCGACCGAGTACACGGGCGCGCGGTGGAGCGCCCCGGGGTTGATGCGCCGCGTGCCGACGATCGTCAGCTCGTCGGCCATCCGGTGAGAGTGGCCCGTCACGAGGATGTCCGGGCACGCCGAGATGAGGCCGCGCACGATCGCCAGGACGTCGCCGTGGGCGACGGCGACGCTGAGGCCGCCGACCTCCCCGGCCCACGAGTCGCCGGCCTCCCAGCCGATGGCGCGGGCCGCGCGCCCGAGCCCCTCGCGGTCGTCGTCGTTGTTCCCGAACGCGAGGGCGCCCGGGACGCGCAGGTCGGCGAACGGGGCGAGCGCCGAGGGGCGCGTCACGTCGCCCGCGTGGAGGACGAACTCGACGTCGCGCTCGCGCAGCGCCGCGACGGCGGCGGCGACGGCCGCGACGTTGTCGTGCGTGTCGGAGACGATGCCGACCTTCAATAGGGGGCCGGCGCCTTCTCGGCCTTGCGTCCCAGGGCCTCGAGCGCGACGGGCCGGATCGCCTTCTCCCAGGCCGCGTAGCCCCGGGCCGACGGGTGGAGGCCGTCCTCGGCGACGAGCGAGCGGTCCGCCGTCGCCTCGCGCGAGAGCTCGAAGACGTCGACGACGCGCGCCCCGTGGCGGCTCGCCTCCTCGACGACGATCTCGTTGAAGCGGGCGAGGCCGGCCGCGATGTCGCGGCCGCCCGAGTAGCGCGGGCCCTGCGGCGTGACCGAGAAGTCCGGGATCGTGACGACGATCAGCCGGTCCTTCGACGGGAGCCGTGCCTGCAGCCACTCGATCAGGTGGACGAGGTCCTTCCGGAAGTCGTCCTCGCTCCGGCTCCGCACCCAGTCGTTGACCCCGATCTGGAGCGACGCGAGGTCGAACCGGTCGCCCAGCTTCTCGATCTGCGGCAGCTCGCGCTCGATCGCGTGGCGGGCCGTGTAGCCCGTGACGCTCGGGTTCGCGACCAGGTCGACGTCGACGCCGGCCGCGCGCAGGCTGGCGACGAGGACGGCCGGCCAGGCCTCCTCGGCCTTCGCCCCCTCGCCCTTGCTGTACGAGTCGCCGACGGCGACGTAGCGGAGCTTCCCCTCCGGCCCGGGGGCCGGTCTCTTCGGCGTCTCCTCCTGCCCCACGCCCCGGCCGCAGGCGGCGAGGACGAGGAGGGCCGCGACGAGCGCCGTCCGGGCGGCGCGGGCGGTGCAGGCGACGCGCATCATTCGCTCACCCTGTAGGTCGTGGCCGTCGCCCCGGCCCGGTCGCACCCGGGCGCGAGCGCGAGCCGGCGCAGGTTCTCCTTCACCTCGCAGCGCACGGTGGCGTCGTCGCCGACGGTGACGAGGACCGTGAGCCAGGTGTTGCCCGGCAGGCCGGGCGGGAGCGCGGCCGAGAACGTCCCGAGGAGGCGGGCGGCCGGCCCCTCGCCCTCGTACAGGCGCCAGGCGAGCGCGCGCTCGCCCGCCCGCTGCGTGGCGAAGACGGCGCGCGCCGTGACCGGCGCCTGCCCGCCCTTCTTGACGAGCGTCTGCGTCTGGCCGTCGGGGCCCGCGATCGTCAAGGCCTCGGGGAGCGTCACCGGGTCACCGCGTCACCATACGATCACGCTCGCGTGGTCCTTCTCCTTCCGGACGATGATCACGTAGTCCTTGGCGAAGAAGCCGAAGACGAGCAGGCCGACGAGCACCAAGGCGAGCGGCGTCCGGGCGAGCGTGACCGTGTCCTCGATCCCGAGGAGGGTGAGGCCGAGAGCGATGAGGACGAGGAGCAGGCCGACGGTCGACTCGGCGCAGAGGCACGCGATCTTCCGCTTCTCGCCCGGCGCCCGGAAGAGGAGCAGGCGGGCGACGTCGCGGAGGAGCCCCTGGGCGAGGAGCAGGGCGGCCGAGTAGCCGATCAGCGCCCCGAAGCGCGGCGACCAGCGCAGGCCGCCGGCGAGCGCCCAGGCGGCGGCCGCGACCGCCGGGATCAGGGCCAGCTCGATCTTCTCCATCCGGGTGAGCGCCATGGCCGGGGTTCCTCCTCTTCCGCCCGCGGGAGAAGTGTACCGGTCGGGCGCCCCGCGGGCAAACTCAGCGCGCAACGGCGATGCCGGCGCTTCGACCGCCTGTCACGCTGCGGGGCTGGGCCCGATCGCACCCGCGCGCGTCGCGCTCGCCCTGGCCTTGCTCGTCGGCGGTCCCTCGATCGCGATCGCGGCGGCCGTCGCCGCGCGTCCGGCGCACGCCGACGCGCTCGTTCTCTACGATCCTGCGCGCGGCCCGGGCGAGTACTTCATCGTCGAGAGCCGCTGGCGCGAGGGCTCCTACGACGCCGGCGTCCCCGGCGCCGGCGCCGGGATCGCGGCCGACGGCGTCGCCGTCTGGCACCTGCGCGCGAACGGCGGCACGCCGATCGACGACGCGCAGGCCCTCCTCTCGAAGAACGGCGCCGGGCTGACGGCCCGCTGGCTCGACGGAGAGCCGGCGTTCACGGTCGCGCTCGCGACCGATCCGGGGGCGGAGGTGAAGGTGAGGATCGTGCCGGCGGGAGCGGAGAGGTAGGGCTCATCCGGAAGGCGCGTCCCTCGCGTCCTCTTACCCTCGTCAGCTACCCCCCGCGCCACCCCCGCTCGCCCCGGCGCTCGCCGGACGCCCCGTCCCGGGCAGCACGCCCGCCCCCGTCACGCCCTCGAAGGCGTTGTGGAGCGGGACCGGCGCGTGGTTCTTCTTGCGCAGGCGCATGTTGACGACCTCGACGCCGAGCGAGAAGGCCATCGAGAAGTAGATGTAGCCCTTGGGGATGTGGCGGCCCATGCCCTCGCCCACGAGCATGACGCCGATGAGGAGGAGGAAGGAGAGCGCGAGCACCTTCATGCTCGGGTGGCGGTTCACGAAGTCGCTGATCTTGCCGGCGAAGATGAGCATGAAGACGACGGCGAGGACGACCGCGATCGCCATGAGGATGAACTCGCGCGCCATGCCGACGGCCGTGATCACCGAGTCGAGCGAGAAGACGATGTCGAGGACGAGGATCTGGGCGATGATGGGGCCGAGCGAGGCCGACTGCGCGGCCTTCTGCTCGGGCGAGTCGGCGTGCTCGACCTCGAGCTTGTCGTAGATCTCGTGCGTCGACTTGCCGATGAGGAAGAGCCCCCCGCCGAGCAGGATCAGGTCCCGGCCCGAGAAGGCGTGCCCGATGACGGTGAAGAGCGGGTTCGTCAGCCGGACGATCCACGAGATCGCGAAGAGGAGCCCGAGGCGCAGGATGAGCGCGAGCCCGAGCCCGAGCTGGCGCGCGAACCCCTGCTTCTCCCGCGGCAGCTTGCCGACCAGGATCGAGATGAAGACGACGTTGTCGATCCCGAGGACGATCTCGAGCAGCGTGAGCGTCGCGAGCGCGATCAGGTTCTCGGGTTTGAGCAGGACGTCGATCATGGGGTCCTCGAGCGAGAGGTCGGTTCCTGAGACCGAGTCGGGGTCCAATTATAGAGCGGAGCCCGGAGGAAGGGTCACGTCTACTCGCGCGCCGCGGGCGGCGGCGGCGGCGCGGGCGGCGGGGTCTGCGGGTCCCAGGCGGGGGCGACCAGGCGCCGTCGCTCCCCCGGGACGAGCTTCGCGCCCGGCTCGTCGAGGTCGACCCGGTCCCAGAGCTGACACGTGACGGGCCGGTGCTTGGCGTCGAGCCCCTCGCAGTAGTTCGTGTAGATGCACCGGCGGACCTCGGCGCCGCGCCCGAGGCGCATCTTCAGGAACCAGTCGGGGTCGGCGAGCGACTGGCGCGCCGCCCCGATCACGTCCGCCTCGCCGCGCCTCAGGATCGCCTCGGCCTGGTCGAAGGTCGAGATCCCGCCCGAGACGACGATCGGCACGGCGAAGCCGGCGTCGCGCACGGCGCGCCGGATGCGGGCGACGTCGGCCACGTTCCGGCCGAACGGCCCGCGCGCGTCCGAGATCACGGTCGGCATGCACTCGTAGCCGCTCGGCCCCGTGTACGGGTATGCCGCCCAGCCGACGTCGGGCTCCGCCGCGTCCTCGAACTTGCCGCCCCGCGAGACCGAGAGGTAGTCCAGGCCGGCGCGCGCGAGCTCGACGCCGAAGAAGGCCGCGTCGTCGGCCCGGCTCCCGCCCGGGATGATCTCGTCCGAGAGGAAGCGGCAGCCGACGACGGAGCGCCCGGAGACGGCCGCCCGCACGGCCCGGTACACCTCGAGCGGCAGGCGGATGCGGTTCTCGCGCGGGCCGCCGTACCCATCGGCGCGGTCGTTCAGGGCCGAGAGGAAGCCGGCCATGGTGTAGGCGTGCGCGTAGTGGAGCTCGACCCCGTCGAAGCCCGCCTTCTCGGCGCGCGCCGCCGCCGCCGCGAAGATGCCGGGCAGCCTCTGCGGCAGGTCGCGGACGTGCGGCAGGTCCACGTCGGTCACCCGCTCGCGGTAGCCGTAGCGGAGCGACTCGAGGTCGCGCGCGTCGAGCACGCGCTCGTGCTCCTCGTCCGGGAGCGCCAGCAGGCGCGCCCGAACCTCGGCCTCCGGCGCGCCCGGCGCGAGCCCGAGCGCGGCCCGGTGCCGATCGGTGACGGCGAGGAAGCGCTCGAAGAACTTCTCCTTCGGCGGGCGCCGCTTGATGGCGAGGAAGTCGATGATCTGGATGAAGAGCCGCGTGTGCCCGCCGCTCGCCCGCCGCACGGTCTCGACGAGGCGCTCGAGCCCCGGGACGAAGCGGTCGTGGCCGATCCGGAGCAGCGGGCCGCTCGGGATGTCGCGGACCCCCGTCGCCTCGACGGCGATCGCCCCCGGTCGCCCGCGCGCGAACCGCTCGTACCAGTCGAGGACCTCGTCGGTGACGAAGCCCTCGTCGGTCGCGCGCCACGGGACCATGGCCGGCACCCACGTCCGCGCCTCGAGCTCGAGCGCGCCGATCCGGACCGGGCTGTAGAGGAGCGACCCGGCCGCCTCCGCCGCCGTGGGCCAGCGGGCGGGGAGGAGCGGGTGCTTGATCCGTTCGGGGGGCCGCCACATGAGGCCGGGTCAGTCGCCCTTCAGCAGATGCGACGCGATCACGAGCTCCTGGATCTCGGTCGTGCCCTCGTAGATCCGGAGCGGGCGGATCGCGCGGTAGAGCCGCTCCACGGGATGGCCGACGAGGCAACCCGCGCCGCCCGCGATCTGCACGGCCTCGTCGACGATGCGCTGGGCGGCCTCGCTGGCGAAGGCCTTGGCCATGGCCGAGGCGAGGGTCACCTCGTGCGTTCCCCGGTCCGCCTCGAGGGCGGCGCGGTAGGTGAGGAGGCGGGCGGCCGTCAGGTCCGTCGCCATGCGCGCGATCTTCGCGCGCACGAGCTGGAAGTCGGCGAGCGGCTTGCCGAACTGGCGGCGCGCGAGCGCGTGCGCCCGCGCCTCGCGGAGCGCGCGCCCGGCCATGCCGCAGGCGGCGGCGGCGACGGTCGCGCGCAGGCGGTCGAGCGTCGAGAGGCCGATCCGCATGCCCTCGCCCTCGGCCCCGAGCCGGGCGTCGAGCGGGACGCGGCAGCCCTCGAAGGCGATCTCGCCGAGCGGGTGCGGGGCGCTCGGGACCAGCGCGCGGGCGAGGCGCAGGCCCGGCGCGGCCCCGTCGACGGCGAAGGCCGAGAGCCCCTTCTTGCCGGCGGCCGGGTCGGTGCTCGCGAAGACGACGTAGAAGTCGGCGATCCCGGCGTTCGAGATCAGCGTCTTCTGCCCGTCGAGCACGTACGAGTCGCCGTCGCGCCGCGCGGTCGTGCGGATGCCGGCGACGTCCGAGCCGGCCTCGGGCTCGGTCATGGCGAAGGCCGCCATGGCCCGCCCGTCCGCGACCGGCGGCAGGAAGCGCCGCTTCTGCTCGTCCGTCCCGGCCATGACGATCGGCGTGGAGCCGAGCGCCTGGAGCCCGTAGACCATGTCCGCGAGCGGCGACTCGGCCGCGAGCCCCTCGCGGATGAGGCAGCAGGCGCGCAGGTCGGGCCCGTCGGCCGTCCCGCCGAACGCCTCCGGCAGCGCGTGGCGCACGAGCCCGGCGCGCCCGACGATCCCCAGGATCTCGCGGGCCTGCGCCCGGGCGGACTCCGGGTCCTCCGCCGGCGGCAGCGTCGCGATCTCCGTCCTCGCGAGCTGGGCCACCGTCTCGAAGAGCGCCGCGTGACGCTCCTCGATGAAGGGCGAGATGGTCCCCGGGCCGCTCATCTCGTCTTCGGGGGGCTCCGCCCCCCGAGCCCCCCGCCGCGGAGCGCGCGGCAAGGAAGTCCACACGGTCTTCCGCGCGCTCGGCTCATTTGAAGACCGGCTTCCGCTTCCCCACGAACGCCGCGTGCGCCTCGCGGAAGTTCGGGTCCTGCATGCAGAGCGCCTGGACCTCGGCCTCGAGCTGGATCGCCGACTCGACGCTCATCGCCCACTCGCGGTCGAGGCAGGTCTTCGTGATCTCGAGCCCGAGCGTCGGCCCCGCCGCCAGGCGGAGCGCGAAGGCGCGCGCCTCATCCCCCACCTTCTCCTTCGGGACGACGCGGTTGTAGAGGCCGATCCGCTCGGCCTCGCGCGCGTCGACGAAGTCGCCCGTCATGAGGATCTCGGTCGCCCGCCCGTGGCCGACGATGCGCGGCAGCAGCCAGCAGGCGCCCATGTCCGCGCCCGAGAGGCCGACCTTCGCGAAGAGGAAGGCGATCCTCGCGTCCTCGGAGGCGATCCGGACGTCGCACGCCGCCGCGATCACGGCCCCGGCGCCCGCGCACGTCCCGTTCACGGCCGCGACCACCGGCCGCAGGCAGCGCCGGATCGCGAGGACGAGCGCGCCCGTCGTCTGCGTGAAGGCGAGCAGGCCCTTCGCGTCGCGCGCGAACAGCTCGCCGATGATGGCCTCGACGTCGCCCCCCGAGCAGAACGCCCGCCCCGAGCCCGTCAGCACGATCGCCCGCACGCCCGGCTCGCGCGCGAGCGCGAGAAACGTGTCGCGCAGCTCCTCGTAGACCTCGAAGGTGAGGGCGTTCAGCCGCTCGGGGCGGTCGAGCGCGATCGTGACGAGCCCGCTCTCCTCGTCGTGCTCGTACTTGAAGGTGGACGGCTTCGAGATCACGGCAGCACCGCCGTGGCCTCGATCTCGACCTTCGCGTCCGGCTCGAGGAGCCCCTTCACCTCGACGAGCGTCATGGCCGGGTAGTGCTTCCCCATGAGCCGGCGATAGGCCTCGCCCACGGGCTTGCGGGCGTCCAGGTACTCGCGCTTGTCCGTCACGTAGATCGTCAGGCGGGCGAGCGCGTCCGCCCCGCCCCCGGCCTCGGCGACGACGGCGAGCACGTTCCTCAGCGCCCGCTCGAACTGGGCCGTGAAGTCGGGCCCGACGATCCGGTGCGCCTCGTCCCAGCCGATCTGGCCGGCGACGTAGAGCATGCGCCCGCCCGCGGGCACGAGCATCCCGTTCGAGTACCCGCGCGGCGCGCCGAGCGCGGGCGGGTCGATGTGCAGGAACCTCACGCGAGCACGCCTCCCCCGTCCATGCAGATCCCCTGTCCGTTCACGCCGGCGGCGGCGTCGCCGCACAGCCAGAGCACCAGGTCGGCGACCTCCTCGGCCCGGATCAGCCGCCGCTGCGGCGTCTGGGCGAGGATCGACTCCAGCGCCTTCGCCTCCGGGAGCCCCGTCTTCTGCGCGATCCGGGCGAGGCTCTCCCTCGTCATCTCCGTGTCCACGTAGCCCGGGCAGACGGCGTTGACGGTGATCCCGTCCTTCGCGACCTCGACCGCCGCGCACCGAGTGAAGCCGAGGACCGCGTGCTTCGAGGCCGCGTAGCCGGCGATGTAGGCCGCGCCCGCGCGCGCGGCGATCGAGGCCACGTTCACCACCCGCCCCCACTTGCGCCCGATCATGCCCCCGAGGAACGCCTTCGTGCAGAGGAACGTGCCCGTGGCGTTGACCGCGAGGAGCCGGTTCCAGTCCTCGAGCGCGAGCGCCCGGATCGGCGCGGAGTGCGCGATCCCGGCGTTGTTGACGAGGATGTCGACCGGTCCGCCGAGCGCCGCCTCCGCCCCCGCGCGCAGCGCCTCGACGCTCGCCGGATCGGCGACGTCCACGGTCAGCGCCTGGACGTCGCGCCCGTCGGCGCAGAGATCGGCGGCGACGGCCTCGACCTGGGCGCGCGTGCGGGCGGCGACGACGACGGCCGCCCCGGCGCGGGCGAGGGCGCGCGCGCACGCCGCCCCGATCCCCCGGCCGCCGCCGGTCACGACCGCGTTCTTGCCCTCGATCGGCACTCAGTCGCCCTCGCCCTCGCCCTCGCCCGCCCCCCCGCCCTTGCCCTCTCCCTCGCCCTCGCCCTTGCCCTTTCCCTCGCCCTCGTCCTCTCCGCCCTCGCTCGCGCCCCTCCCGCGAAGCTTCGCCAGGTAGGGCGCCTGGAACCCGGGCATGGGCTCGACGCGCGCCCACTCGTGGAGGATGGCGGCCCCGAGGCGCGCGACGGCGCCCACGCGCTCGATCGAGAGGCTCCGCCCCTCGTCCGACGGCTCGTGGTAGTCCTCGTGCTCGCCCGTCGAGAGGAAGAGCGCGGGCACGCTCCGCTCGATGAAGCTCATCTGGTCGCTGCGCCCGATGTGGCCGTCGTCGAAGCGCAGGGCGAGGGTCGCGACGTCGGGCCGGCCGGGCGCGCCGTTCGCGCGCCGGACCAGGGCTTCGAGGCCGGGCGCCGAGCCCGCGCCCGCGACCGTCACCGGCCCGTCCGGGTTGCGGCCGACCATGTCGAGGTTCAGCATCCCGACCGTCCGCTCGAGCGGGATCGCCGGCTCGCGCGCGTAGTGCTTCGAGCCGACGAGGCCGTACTCCTCGGCCCCGAAGGCGACGAACACGATCGGGCGCGGGCGCGGGACGGGGGCGGTCGCGTGGGCGCGCGCCAGCTCGAGGAGCGCGGACGTGCCCGAGGCGTTGTCGTCGGCCCCGTTGTAGACGAAGTCGAGCTTCTCGCCGGGCTTGCGCGCCGCCGTCCCGGCCGGGGCCGCGAACCCCACGTGGTCGAAGTGCGCCCCGACGACGAGGACGGGCGCGTCCCGGCCGGCCTCGACCGTCGCCGGCAGGATGCCGGCGACGTTCCGCGAGATGAGGCGCTCGCGGCGGAGGCGGCCAGTCAGGCGCACGCGCGGCGCCGGGGCGCCCGGAGCGGCGCCGTCGAAGGCGGCGGCGTGCGCCAGGGCGACCGGCACGGCGATGCGCCGGCGCAGGTCCCAGGGACCGAGCCTCCGTCCGTCCGGGCTCCTCGGGTCGGCCGTCTCGCGCGTCTTGAGGGCGACGAAGATGTCCATGCCGCCCGTCTTGGAGGTCCCGAGGAGGCCCTCGATCGTCCGCACGGCGACCCGGAGGCCGCGGCTCGCGCTCCGGTCGAGCGCGAGCTCGTCCGGGTCGGTGACGCCGCCGGGCAGCCTCGTGGGCGGCGCGGAGTCGAGGAAGATGACGGCCCTCGCGCCGCCCTCCTGCGCCCGCAGCGCGCGCGCCGCGAGATCGCCGGGCGCGGCGAGGCGGAGGAGCGCGACCTTGCCCGCGAGGTCGAGGGGGGCGGCCCCGCCCGGGTCGGAGTCGTCGACGAGCACGGCCTCGGCGTCGAGCGCGAGGTCCCCGACGGCCGAGCAGGCGAGCGGGACGATGCCGTCCTCGAGCTCGAGGCGTGCGCCGTTCGGGACCTCGAGCGCGAGCGCGTGGGCGACGAGGAGGTCGAGGAGCGGCAGCTCCTGCACGTACTCGGTCCCGAAGGCGGGCGCGAGGCCGTACTCCTGGAAGCGCCGGGCGATGTAGTCGGCCGCCCGCGCCTCCTGGGCCGAGCCGCCGAGCCGCCCGCCGAGCCGGTCGTCGGCGAGGAAGGCGACGTGCTCGCGGATGCGCTCCTCCCGGATCTCGGCGACGAGGGGCGCGACGTCGTCGTCGCCGGCGGCGGCCGGGCGCGCCGCGAGCGCCGGCATGAGCGCCGGCGCTAGCGCCAGGAGGAGGGCGGCGATCGCTCGTCTCGGGAACACGCCGGGATTATACTGGCTCCCGATTTCCGAGAGGAGGCCCGTTCTCCCATGCCCTTCGAGCCGTTCGAGCCGCCCGAGTCGCTGAACCTCGCCGACTGGCTCCTCGACGCGCGCGTGCGCGAGGGAAAGGGAGAGAGGACGGCCGTCCGGTGCGGCGACCGGCGCCTCACCTACCGCGAGGTGCAGGCGCTCGCCGACCGCTTCGGCAACGTCCTGCGCGCCCTCGGCGTCGAGCCCGAGCAGCGCGCGATCGTCGCCCTGCCGGACGGCCCCGAGTTCGTCGGCGCCCTCTTCGGGGCGCTCAAGATCGGGGCCGTCGCCGTCATGGTGAACCCGCAGCTGCCGGCGGAGGAGATCGCCTACTTCTACGCCTACACGCGGGCGAGGGTGGCGGTCGTGGGGGCGGAGGCGGCGGAGACGTTCCGGGCGGCGGCGGAGAGGGGAGGCGCGGGGAGGCATCTCGAGCGACTCCTGGTCGTGGGGACGGGGGAGGGGGAAGGGGCGGGGGCAGGGGCAGGGGCGGGGAAAGGGGGCGGGGGAGTCCCGCTGGCGTCCTTCGAGGAAGAGGCCGGGCGCGTCTCGGAGACGTGCGTCGCGGAGGAGACGCACCGCGACGATCCCGCGATCTGGCTCTTTTCCGGCGGGACCACCGGCCGGCCCAAGGCCGTCGTCCAGACCCACGCGTCCTTCGCGTACACGACCGAGTGCTACGCCAAGGGCACGATCGGCTACCGCGAGACCGACGTCACGCTCTCCGTCCCGAAGCTCTACTTCGGCTATGCGACCGGCTCGAACCTCTTCTTCCCGTTCTCGGTCGGGGCGACGACCGCGCTCTTCCCGGAGAAGGCGACCGCCGACGAGCTGTTCGCGCAGGTGCGCCGGCACCGGCCGACGATCCTCATCAACGTCCCGACGATGATCAACCACATGGTCTCCCACCCCGAGGCCCGCTCGCAGGACCTCTCGTGCTTGAGGCTCGCGACGTCGGCCGGCGAGGCGCTCCCGCCCGCGCTCCACGGCCGCTGGATGGACGCGTTCGGGGTCGAGCTGCTCGACGGGCTCGGGACCGCCGAGCAGTGGCACATCTTCCTGACGAACCGCCCCGGCGACGTGCGCCCGGGCACGATCGGCAAGGTCGTCCGGGGCTTCGAGGTCAAGCTCTGCGACGCCGACGGCGCCGAGGTCGCGCGCGGCGAGCCGGGCGCGCTCTGGGTGCGGGGCGGGGCGCGGGCGATCCAGTACTGGCAGCAGATGCGGCGCACGCAGGAGGCGTTCCGCGGCGAGTGGTACGTGTCGGGCGACCTCCTCCGCCAGGACGAGGACGGCTACTACGTCTACTGCGGGCGCGCCGACGACATGCTGAAGGTCGGCGGCAAGTGGCTCTCGCCGCAGGAGCTCGAGGACTGCCTGCTCCGGCACGCGGCCGTGAAGGAGGTCGCGGTCGTCGGCGTCCCCGATCGCGCCGGCCTGACGAAGCCGCACGCGTTCGTCGTCGCCCGCGACGACACGAGCGCCGCCGATCTCGAGGGCCTCGACGCCGCGCTCAAGCAGCTCGTGAAGGAGCGCCTCGAGCCATGGAAGTACCCGCGCGAGGTCGTCATCCTCGCCGTCCTCCCGCGCACGCACCTCGGGAAGGTCGACCGCGGCAAGCTGCGCGCGCAGGCGCAGGCCCGGGCGCAGACGTGAGATGAGCGGCGCCGTCTACGTCCCCGACGCGACGTACGACGAGGTCGCGCGCGCCTTCGCGGCCGGCGGGCCGGCGCTCCTCCCCATCGGCGCGACCGAGGCCCACGGCCCGCACCTCCCGCTCCACACCGACGTCTACATCGCGCTCGAGGTCTGCTTCCGCGTCCAGGCGGCGCTCGGGCCGGCGCGCCCGGCCGTCGTCCTCGCCCCCTTCGCCTTCACGGTCACGGAGCTCGCGAAGGGCTTCGCCGGGACGGTCACGCTCCGCCCCGAGACGGCGCGGGCCGCGCTCGCCGAGACGATCGAGTCGCTCGGCCGCCACGGGGCCCGCACCGTCGCGCTCGTGAACGCCCACCTCGAGCCGGCCCACCGCCAGGTCCTGGCCGACGTCGCCGCCGCCGCCGCCGCCGCCGCCGCCGCCTCGCCCGACCGCCCGCCGCGCGTCGTCCGCGCCGACCACGCGAGGAAGCCCTGGGCGCTTCGCCTCGGCGACGAGTTCGTCTCGGGCGACGCCCACGCCGGCCGCTACGAGACGTCGCTCCTCCTCGCGAGCCGCTTCGCCTCGACCGTCCGCCTCGACCGGGCGCGGGCGCTCCCCGCGCGCCCCCTCGGCCTCCTCGACCACATGCGCCGCGGCACGCCCTCCTTCGAGGCCATGGGCGCCGCCGACGCCTACTTCGGCGACCCGGCCGCGGCCTCGGTCGAGGAGGGCGAGCGCCTCCTCGCCGTCCTCGTCGAGATGTGGCTCGCGACCCTTGAGGAGGCGAGACCGAGCCGGTAAGGTCGGCGCCTCGTTTCCCCCGGGGCAAACGCCTGTCGAGGAGCCATCGGCCGGGGCGCGCGTGGCCCCAGCGGGCGCCGGCTTCATCGCCTGCGACTTCGGCCGGGCGAAGACGGCGCTCCTCTCGCCCGACTGGAAGAGGGTCCTCTGGACGGCCGACGGGATCCTCGCCGGCGTCCACCCGTCGAAGCCGATCGTGTTCCTCCTGGGCAACGGCGGCGGGGTCCGGCTCGGGGAGAGCGACACCCTCACGATCCGTGGCGTCAACGCCCAGAGCGGCCGGCAGGTCTTCGAGCGGGTCGCGCGGCTGCCGGCGAAGACGCGTGTCGATTCCTGGATGTTCGGGCGCGGCGCGTCGTTCGAGGTCCGGGCGACGGGCGCCGGCGACGAGCTCCTCTTCGCGTTCGGCGGCGACCCCTTCGAGCGGCAGGCGCCGCGCTGGTGCCGCCTCCCTCTTCCCGGGGCCGACGCCGGGGCGCCAGGCGCCGGACGGCATGGCGGTCGACCCGCGGTCGGGAAGGGTCACGTGGGCGCCCGACGAGGCGGCGATCGGGAAGCACGACGTCCTGCTCGTCGTCAAGGTCGGGGCCGACGAGATCCCGATCGCCTTCGAGGTCCGCGTCAGGCCGTAGGCGGGTCTCGGTCTCGGTCTCGGTCGTCGAGCCCGTCGCCGTCGCGGTCGCCGATCGCGAGGGCCGCGCCGGGTCGAGCCCGAACGCGCCCCTCGAGCCGGCCCTCGGTGAGCGACGAGCCGGCTACGGCACCACCACGATCGGGTCCCTCGCCGGGTCGAGCTTCGGGCGGCGGAGCGGGGCGAGGGCGTCGAGCTTGTCGCGGAGGAAGCTCCAGCGCGCGATCCGTCCCTCGTAGGCCTCGAGCATCTCCTTCGGGCAGTGGTTCTCGGGGCCGTAGACGACGACCGGCTTCCCGTTCTTGACGATCGCCCGGCCCTGCTCGTCGCGCGCGATCCGGTACTCGACGAACCCGTGCTCCGGGTCGGCGAGGGCCTCCTTGTAGCTCGCGAGGGTGTCCCTGGCGAACGGCTCGGACCAGGTGAGGGCGACCTCCTCGCTGTTCACGCGGGCGCTCAGCCAGTCCGCGTTGTACGTCGAGATGCCGGTCAGCGCGCCGTCGATGACGAAGCTCTTCGCGTGGTGCTTCTGGTCGCCGGTCGCGACCAGGATGCGCGCGTTCGGGACCTTCGCCAGGATGAGCGGCCAGTCCTGGAGGAAGAAGGCCTGCGTGACCGTGCTGTCGGTGCTCACCGGGCTGTTCGTGATGATGTCGATCTTCACGCCGCGCTTGCCGGCGGCGGCGAGGGCCTCGAGCGCCGTGTCCGTCATCACGACGTAGGGGTTGTGGATGGTGATCGAGTCCCGGGCGCCGGCTATGAGCGAGAGGAGGGCCTCGCTCGTCTCGTTCACGCCGTTCTCGGTCGTGGCGGCGGTCCGGTCGATCACCTTCACCTCGCCCGCGAAGGTCCTGGGCTGGGCGCCGTAGGAGCCGCGCAGCTCCGGGTTCGAGACGAGGTCCTGCGAGAGCTTCTTCAGGCGCTCGAGCTCGGCGCGCGAGGGCTCGCGCGTGACCCCGTTCTTCGGCAGCGAGGCGAGCGCGCGGGCGAGCGCCTCGTCCGCGTGCTTCTGCGCGGCGGGGCCGCCCGAGCGGATGGCGGCCTTCTCGGCCTCGGAGAGGGGAGGCGCCTTCAGCCAGGCGTCCATCATGAGGTGGGCGCCCAGCAGCTCGGCGTCGTGCTTCTTCCAGTTGCCGAAGCGGTCGGGACCGATCTTCTTCGTGTCGTCGTCCTCGAACTCGCGCTCGAACGCGAGGGTGGCGCTCCGGGCGGCGGTCGCGCTCTCGATGCGGATGTCCGTGTCGCGGAAGACACCCTTGCGGTCCTTCGGGTCCGAGAAGTAGTCCGACCCGATGTTGCGCCCGCCCGTCTCGACGACCTTCCCGTCCGCGATCGCGAGCTTGTCGTGGTTGCTCGAGGCGAGCGAGGCGATGCTCGTCGGGTCCTTCGTGAGCAGGGGGTTGAAGATGCCCACCCGCACGCGCTCGGGGGCGACGCTCACGAGCTCCTGGAGGAGGTCCTCGTCGCGGGTCGTCCCCCTCAGGCCCTTCCCGCCGATGTTGCCCGTGTCGTCCATCATGACGCGGACGCTCAGGCCTTCCTTCGCCTTCTTGAGCAGCATGCCGAGGTAGGCGTAGCCGAAGATGTCGTCGTCCACGAAGAAGTAGGTCGTGTCGATCGACTGCTTCGCGCCCTCGAGCGTCCTCCAGCGCGATGCGAACGCCTCGACGTTCCCGTCCAGGCGCTGGGTCGTCGCGGGGCCGGCGGGCGCGGCGATGCCGTCGAAGGCGGCGCGGAGCGCGGGATCGGCGCCGGGCGCCGGCGGCGCGACCCTCTCGGCCGGGCCCCGCCCGGCCGCCGCCTCGAGCCTCTTCCGGCGGAGCGCGAGGGCATCGACGCCGAGGGCCGAGGCCGGGGTCGCACCCGATCCGGAGGACGCGGCTGCAGCGGAGGCCGGAGAGGTCGGAGAGGTCGGAGAGGCCGGAGAGGCCGGCGCGCCGCGCGCGGGCGCAGCGGTCTTCGCGGTCTCTCCGGGGGACTCGGTCTCGGGGAGCCGCGTCTCGGGGTCGCGGCCGGCTCCGGGGATCCTCATGGCGTCGTCTCCACCTCCGGCGGCCTTGCCGGTCGCGCGGCCGCGGCCGACGGAGTGCGAGCCAGGATACCGCGAATCCACCCCGGCCGCCATCGCGGAGCGCGTGCAGGATGGCCGGTCCGGACCGGGGCTCCCGGATCGGGGATCCTTCGGGTGCGCGTCAGGCCGTAGCCCGCTCCCGGTCTCAGTCGCCGAGCGTGAAGGAAGGGCTCGCCGCCAGGGTCCCGCGCGGGCCCTGGAGATAGGCGGAGAAGCGGACCGCCGCGTCGCAAGGGCGCGGCGCATCCCGGCCGGCGACGGCCAGGTCGTCGAGGCCGTCGCCGTCGAGGTCGCCGATCGCCAGCGCCACGGGGGCGGCCGGGACGTCCGCCAGCGTCAGGCTCGGCGAGCCGGGCAGCCCGCCGGTCGCGTCCTGGAAGTAGATGAGGACGGCATCGTCGCGGGCGTCGGCGACGGCGACGTCGGCGCGGCCGTCGGCGTTCAGGTCCCCGATCGCGACGGCGGTCGGATCGCCGGAGCCGCCGGCGAGCGTCAGCGACGGCGTCGCCGGGAAGGCGCCGCCCGGGCCCTGGAAGCGCACGTCCACGGTCCCGGCGATCCGGTTCGCGACGACGACGTCGTCGAGGCCGTCGCCGTCCAGGTCCCCGATCGCGACCGTCGCCGGGGCGCCGGCCGCGGCGATCGTGAGGGCCGCGAGCGACCGCCGCTCCCGGTGCCGGGTCGCCGCGACCGCGCCCGCGACCGCGGGCGCTCCCGGCGTCGCCGTCGCCTCCGGCAGGGCGGCGTCGGCGCCGAGCCCGGGGGCGGCGGCGCCGAGCGGCGGGGCCGCGACCGCGATCCCGGCGTTCATCACCTGGATCGGCCCGAGGAGGACCGGGTCGCCGTCGCCGTCGGGCAGGTCGTCGTCGGGGGTGAAGCGGAGCACGACGGCCGCGTCGACGGCGCCGATCCCGCCCGGCGGGATGTCGTCCTCGGGCGGCTCGGCGCCCGGCGGGACCCCGAGGAGCGGATCGGGCGCCGTCGAGTCCCAGGCGACGGCGTGGCTCGCGGCCGCCGGGTCGAGGCGCTCGAGCGTCCCGGCGAGGACGGCGATCGGGCGGAAGCGGGCGTCGTCCTCGCCGTCGAGCTTGTACCGGACGCCGACGCTCGCCCGGTCGCCGCTCGAGTCGAGGAGCGAGAAGGCGAGGACGACGTTGCCGCGCAGCTCGCCGAGCGCCCGGGGCGCGAGGAGCACCGGCGGGTCGTTGCCGATGGGCTCCGTCCGGTCGGCGGAGATCCCCTCCCCGTCGCCGTCGCGCGGCGTGACGCGGACGGTCGCCGTCGTGAGCCCCGAGAGGCCGTCGGCGGCCGCGTTCCAGAGGCGCACGTAGAGCACGCCGTCGGGCGACGTCGCGAGGTCCTCGCGCTTGCCCTCGTCGACGTCGGGCGTCTCGGGGTCGTCGAAGAGCGTGCAGGTCGCGAAGGGCGCGCCGCCGACCGAGAACTCGACGGCGATGGTGGCCGGCTCGAAGGTGGGCTCGATCAGCTTGAAGACGATCGGGACGCGCGCCAGGTCGGAGGCCCGGTCGACGGCGCCCTCGTCCTCGATCTCGCCCTCGCTGTCGTCGTCCTCGACCTCGAGGTCGAGCTCGGCGACCTGGGGCGGGGCCGGGAGCCGCGTGCTCCCGCCGCCACCGTCGCTTCCGGCCGCGACGAGGGCGATCGTCGTCCCGACGTAGCCGCAGCCGGGTGCGGCGAGGCCGAGGCCGGCGGCCGCGAGCGCGGCGGCGACGGCCTGGAGGAGCCGGTACGGCGGCGGCGGAGTCACGAGCGTCCTCCCCGTTCGGCCCGAGTCTACGACGATCGCCGCCGGCTGTCGAAGGAAACTTCCGGCGAGTCAGGCCCGCGCGTCCGGCTCCGTGCCGGCGAGCGTCCGCTCGTAGAGGGTCACGAACTCGGGATCGCGCTGGCGCAGGTTCTCGCGGTCGACGCGGGGCGTGCGCGTCATGACCTCGTAGGCGAAGCGGACGGGGTCGAGGGGCAGGAAGCGGCGCGCCGTCTCGAACCAGCGCATGCTCTCGCCCGCGACCTCCTGGTAGTCCAGGACGACCGGGCGGCGCGCGGCCTCGAAGCGCGCCAGGGCGGCGGCGACGTCGGCCCGCGCCGGCCGGGCGCCGAGGCCGGCCTCGCCGAGGGCGCGGGCGAGCGCGATCGCGTCCTCGAGCGCGAGCTTCGTCCCCGAGCCGATCGAGAAGTGGACGGTGTGGAGCGCGTCGCCCACCAGGACGACGTTCTCCCGGTGCCAGCGCCGGTTCTTGACGACGATGAAGCTGATCCACCTCGACGCGTTCGAGACGAGCGGCGCGCCCTCGAGGTCGTCCGCGAACGCGGCCTCGAGCGCGCGCCGCACCTCGGGCTCGGGAGCGCCGGCGAAGCCCGCGCGCCCGAACGTCTCCTCGTCGCACTCGACTATGAACGTGCTCAGGCGCCGGTCGAACTTGTACGAGTGGGCGATGAAGAGCCCGGCCTCGGCCTCGCGGAACGTGAGCGTCAGACCGTGGAAGAGCCGCGGCGTGCCGTACCAGATGTACGGGCTCCGGCGCCGCTCGAGCGACGGCTCGAAGTCGTCCTCGAACGTGCGCCGCACGAGGCTGTTGACGCCGTCCGCCCCGACGACGAGGTCGGCGTCGCGAAACGGCGGGCCCTCGAGGTCGCGCACCTCGGTGCGGTAGCGGACGTCGACGCCGAGCGCCCCCGCCCGCCGCTGGAGGATCTTGAGGAGCGAGAGGCGGGCTATGCCCGAGAACCGGTTGCCGCGGATCGAGACCTTGCGTCCCCGGTGGACGACGTCGACGTTGTCCCAGGTCTCGAACGTGCGCTGGATCTCGTCGTGCGACTCGGCGTCGGCGTCGCGCAGGTAGGAGAGCGTCCGGTCCGAGAAGACGACGCCGAAGCCGAACGTGTCGTCGGGGCCGTTCCGCTCGACGACGACGACCTCGTGGCCCGGGTCCTGCCGCCTGAGCAGGATCGCGAGGTAGAGCCCGGCCGGGCCGCCGCCGCAGATGGCCGTGCGCATGGCCCCGGCGAGCATAGCGGCGCGCCGGGGCCACGGCAAGGGCGCGGCCCCCGCTCGCAGATGCAAGGAACCCTTGCATCCGAGGGCCTCTCGACCGCGACGGGGCCGCAGATGCAAGGAAACCTTGCATCTGCGGCCGGGGGTCAGAGGCTGTGAGTCGATCGACTCAAAGCCTCTGGCCTATGTGCAGGGGGGCTTCGCGCCCCCCCCTCGGCCGCCAGGCAGAGCCTGGCGGCCTCACCCCGCCCGCGGAGAGGGGCTTCGCCCCTCTCCCGGCGCAAAGGGGCGCCGGGTCCCTCACCCGGACCAGGTACATTCCCAAGCTCTCAGGCTCAGGCTCAGTGGACGCGCGTCGACGGCGCCTCCGTCGCGAGCGTCATGCGGCTCGAGCGGAGGACGCGGCGCAGGTCGTCGGCCCGGCGCCCGAGGTCGTCGAACGCGTGGGGCCTGCCCGAGACGGGGTCGGGGACGACCGTCCCCGTGAGGAAGCCGGAGAGCAGGGCCTGGGTCCCCGGCGCGCGCGGGGCGACGTGGAGGAAGCCCGTCCCCGTCTCGGCCTGGTGGCAGCCGCTGCAGGTCGCGAGGGCGAGCCCGTGCCGCGCCTCGGGGTTGCGGATGCCGGGGGCGTCGAACACGAGGCTGACCGGCGAGGCCGCCCCGAGCCAGGCGGGCGGCACGGCGTGCCGACCGGCGAGGATCTCGGCCTCGTTCGCGTTCACGAACTTGGCGAGGTCGGCCGTCTGGTTGAAGGAGATGTCGGGCGTCTGCTTCACCGTCGTCTGCACGAGCAGCCCGGAGCGCGGCGAGATCACGAACTCGCGGAGCTCCCAGGGGCCGGCGAGGGCGATCTCGTTCGTCCGGATCTGGTTCAAGGCGCTGCCGTTCGGCTTCCCGGGCGCGGCCCCGCGGCGCGCGAACCCGTCGGTCACCCGGTTGAGGGCGTCGCCGTACGCAGGCCCGAACGGGATCGAGCCGAGCGCGTGCCAGGCCTCGGCCCACTTCTTCACGTCGTCGAGCGTCCGGGCCGGCAGCTCGTACTCGAAGATCACCGTGAACGGGAGCGCGTTCCCGTTCTCGTCGAGGACGCCGAAGACGAAGCGGCCCTCGCCCGCGTTCCCGGGCCCGTAGACGGGGTTCCGGCGGAGGTCGAGGCGGTTCACGATCGCGAGCAGGCGGAACGGCGCCTTCGTCAGGTCGAGGCGCCGCCCGCCGCTGCGCCTGAGCCAGGGGTCGATCACGAGGGGGCGGATGAGCGGGCGGGCCGGCGCCACGAAGCCGTTCACCGCCTGCTCTCGCTCCCAGTGCTCGAGCCAGCGCAGGACGAGGTCCGAGGGGTCGTTCGTCCCGGCGAGGTCCTGGATGAGGCGGCCGAACGTCCAGGCGGCGCGGTCGCGCCTTACGGGCAGGGTCGCGGGCGCCGGCGCGCGCCCCCAGGTCGTCCGCAGCGGGTCCTCGACGACCGAGAGGTCCGCGATCAGGAGCTCGCGCCCGGCGTCGATCGGGATCGCCGGCCGCGGGCCCGGGGCGGGCGCGATCGCGGGCGCGGGCGCGGGTGCGGGTGCGGGTGCGGGTGCACGCCGGGCGGTCGCGGCGTCGTCGGCGCGCCCGTCATGGACGAGAAGAAGGACCGCGCCGGCGACGGCGGCGGCCGCGGCCAGCCCGAGGACCGGAGACGAGGTCTTCATGGCGCATTCGCCTTTCCCCACCCCCCTCGTCTTCTGCCTTGTCGTCTGCCTTGCGGGGCCGGCCAGCCCTTCTGTCGACAAGACGTCGCCGGCGGCCGCCGTCTTGCGCGTCGCCCGCAAAAGGCCGCCGGGAGGGCTCGGGGACCGGGCTACGGCAGGCAGGCGGCGCCGATCGCGACGAGCTCGAACGCGGTCGCGTAGTAGCCCGTGAGGTCGGCGAGGACGTTCTCGGGGTCGGGGCGACCGCGGACCTCGGCGCGGAACCAGGCCGCGAAGGTCGGCATGAGCCCGGGGCCGCCGGCGACGACGAGCGAGCGCGCCCAGGCGGTGAAGCCGACCAGGAGACCGTCGTCGCCGAGCGCGTCGAGGCCGGCCGCGTGCCGGAAGTGGGTGTAGTCGCCGCGGAACTTCGGGATCACGCGGTCCTCGACGACCGCGGTGTCGTAGATCGGGAAGCAGGCCGGGTTGAAGAAGTGGAGGAACTTCGACACGGCCATGGCCGGGTAGTGCCGCGTCGCCTTGAGCGGGCGCAGGGTCCGCAGCGCCGCCAGCAGGCCGCCGTGCTCGACCGGGACGAGCCCGAGGAGGACGGCG
>Ga0187892_10000957_pt1 | contig 70990 bp, 85 predicted proteins | sample MA1701073metaG_FD_139345 | JGI IMG/M metagenome (GOLD analysis project Ga0187892, IMG submission 139345) | Bio-ooze microbial communities from a basaltic lava cave in the Kipuka Kanohina Cave System on the Island of Hawaii, USA - MA170107-3 metaG ...
CAACGGTTCACTCGATGACCCCGAGTTTCCCGATCGAGTGGGCCCCCGCCTGCGCGGGGGCACAACGGTTCACTCGATGACCCCGAGTTTCCCGATCGAGTGGGCCCCCGCCTGCGCGGGGGCACAACGGTTCACTCGATGACCCCGAGTTTCCCGTTGTGGCTGCCCATGTACCAGTAGCGGCCCTCGGCGTCCACGATCGCCTTGCGGATGCCGGCGCCGCTGGAGGGCAGCTTGAAGACGCGGAATTTCTCGGTCCCCGGATCGAGCATGGCCACGGTATCGGTGTCGATCTCGTTCGCCCACACGCGCCCCGCGCCGTCGACCGCGACCGCGTACGGACCGGCGCGCGCGCCCGCCGGCATCGGGTACTCCTTCACCACTTTCATCGCCGCGGGATCCACTTTCGCGAGCATGCCGTTGCCGTAGTAGGTGACCCATAGCATCCCGTCAGGCGCCGCGGCGATGCGACGCGGGCGCGTGCCCGGCCCGGTGCGCAGTTCTTCGGTCTTGCCGGTCTTCGGATCGTGGATGCCGAGCGCGTTCGCGCCCATCCGGCAGACCCATATGCGGCCCTGCCGGTCGATCGCGAGACCATAGGGGCCGCCGGGCATCGGGGTCTCTGAAATCTTCCCGCTGGTGCGGTCGAGTTTGCCAAGGTAACCGCCGCCCTGGCCCGTGAACCACACGTTGCCTTCGCCATCGAGCACCGCGGTGTGCGGATTGCCGCCTTGCGAGGGCGTGAGATGGCTGATCACCTTGCCGGTCGCAGGATCGAGCTCGCCGATCGAGCCGTTGCCGTACCCGGTGTAGAAGACCCTGCCGTCCTTCGCCACCACCAGCCCGTGCGGGCGCGCGCCGTCGGGCAGATCCCATTCCTTGAACGTCTGCGACTTTGTGTCGAAGCGCGCGATGCGGTTGCCGTTCATCACGGCGATGTAAATGTTGCCGTCCGGGCCCGGAGCCGGATCGCGCGCGAAGCGCGGCGTCGGCACCGACCACTCGGTGATCTTGCCGGCGATCTCGCGGCTGCCCGGAGCGACGCCGTAGTTCGACCCCCCGGCCACCGCATCCAGCGCGAGCAGCGGGGCGATGCATGCGATCAGTAGTTTCATGGTCATCCTTTCGGCAGGAATTGCGGATCTACCGGGTCGTCGGTTCCATTGGGTAATAATAGCGCCATGCTTCTGCGAGGCTCGTGCCATTGCCGCGCCGTGCGCTTCAGCGTCAGGTCGCGCACCCCGTTCCCCTACCTGTGGTGCTATTGCTCGATCTGCCGCAAGACGGCGGGCGGCGGCGGCTATGCGATCAACATCATGGGCGAGGCGAAGTCGCTCAGGGTGCGGGGCGCGCGCAACCTCTCGATCTACCGTGCCAAGCTCTCGCCGCGCGCCAAGACACGCTCCTCGGGCCGCCGGCACTTCTGCCGCAAGTGCGGCACTGCGCTCTGGCTCTACGACCCCGCCTGGCCGGACTGGATCTATCCCTTCGCCTCGGCGATCGACACGCCGCTGCCGCGGCCGCCGGAGCGCCAGCATGTCTTCCTGTCGTCGAAGCCCGCCTGGGTCGAGGTGCCGAAGGGGCGCGGCGAAAGGCGCTTCCGCGACTATTCTGGCGAGTGGATCATCCACTGGCATGGCAAGCGGGGCCTGCTGCGGTGAAGTTCCTGTTCGACGTCTTCCCCGTGGTGCTGTTCTTCATCGCGTTCAAGCTGGCCGACATCTATGTCGCCACCGCCGTGGCGATCGGCGCGACCTTCCTCCAGGTCGGCTGGCTGAAGCTGCGCCGGCGGCGCGTGGATCCGATGCTCTGGGCGAGCCTCGCCATCATCGTGCTGTTCGGCGGCGCGACGCTGCTGCTCCGCGACGAGACCTTCATCAAGTGGAAGCCCACCGTGCTCTACTGGCTGTTCGCGGGGGCGCTCGCGGGAGGCGAACTCTTCGGCCGGAACCTGATCCGGCTGCTGCTCGGCGACCAGCTGCAGTTGCCCGAACCGGTCTGGGCGAAGCTCAGCCGGAGCTGGATCGGGTTCTTTGCCTTCATGGGCGCGGCCAACCTCTTTGTCGCCTACACCTTCTCGACCGACGCCTGGGTCAACTTCAAGCTGTTCGGCGGCATCGGCCTGATGCTGCTTTTCGTCCTCGGCCAGGCGCTGTTCCTCTCGCGCTACCTCGAGGAGGGCAGGCCGGAGAGCAAGCCTTGAGCCTCGAGCAGGCGATCCGCGAGCGTCTCGGCGTGCTCGAGCCCCTGCGGCTCGAGCTCGAGGACGAGAGCGCGCGGCACGCGGGGCACTCCGGCGCCCGACCCGGCGGCGGCACGCACTGGCGCCTGACCATCGTTGCGCGCGCGTTCGCCGGCAAGCCGCGCGTCGCGCGCCATCGCATGATCTACCATGCGCTCGGCGGGCTGATGCAGGACCCGATCCACGCGCTCGCCATCACCGCCCGCGCGCCGGGGGAACCGGGCGCATAATCCGCCGTCCTGACAGAAGGAAACGCGATGATCCGATCTCTTGTTCTCGCTGCGCTCGGCGTGGCGCTCTCCGTTCCAGGTGCCGCGGTCGCTCAGCTGCCGACGAAGGAGCCGGCCAAGCCGGCCGCGGCGGCGAAGGACGGGCCGCTCGCGACGGTCAACGGGGTGGCGATCCCGCGCCAGCGCGTCGACGTGCTGCTGCGCGAGCGCGCCCAGCAGGGCCATCCGGATTCCGAGCAGCTGCGCAACGCCATCCGCGAGGAGCTGATCAACCGCGAGATCATCCAGCAGGAAGCGAGCCGCAGCGGCCTGACGAAGAAGCCCGAGCTGCAGCTGGAGCTTGAGCTTGTGCGCCAGAGCGTGATCGTGCAGACCTACCTGCGCGACTGGGTGCAGAAGCACCCGGTCACGGACGCCGAGGTGCAGAAGGAATACGACCGGGTCAAGGCCCAGACGGGGGAAAAGGAGTACAAGGCGCGCCACATCCTGGTCGCGACCGAGGACGAGGCGAAGGCGCTGCTCGCCGAGATTCGCAAGGGCGCCAAGTTCGAGGACGTCGCGAGCCGCAGCTCGAAGGACGACGGCACCAAGTCGCGCGGCGGCGATCTGGACTGGACCGTGCCGACGAACCTCGACAGGTCGTTCGCCGAAGCCATGATCAAGCTCGAGAAAGGCAAGATGACCGAGGCGCCGGTGCGCTCGCGCTTCGGCTTTCACCTGATCCAGCTGGACGACGTGCGCGCGATCAACTTCCCGCCGCTCGCGCAGGTGAAGCCGCAGCTCACGCAGCGGCTCGCGCAGCAGCGGGTCCAGGACCTGGTGCGGGACCTGCGCGCCAAAGCCAAGGTCGAGTAGCGCGCCCTTGTCCGAGCTGCCCCGGCCGCGGCCCGGCAGGGTCGTCCTCGCGGGAAGCTACGCCAGGCTGGAGCCGCTGCAGTTGGCACACGCGGCGCAGCTCTACGAGGCCTTTGCCGCGCCCGGTGGCGACGCCCGCTTCGCCCACCTGCCGGCGCTGCCGCCGCGCAGCCTCGCGGACATGCAGGCCTGGGTGGAGCAGGCGATGAGTGGCGAGCGCATCTACTGGGTCGTGATCGCCAAGACATCCGGTCGCGTCGGCGGCAGGCAGTCGCTCATGAACATCACGCCCGAGCACGGTGTGATCGAGATCGGCGACATCCTGTGGGGCTCCGCGATCGCGCGCACGGCGGCGGCCACCGAGGCGCTCTACCTCGCCGCGCGCTACGTGTTCGAGGACCTCGGCTACCGGCGCCTCGAGTGGAAATGCAACGACCGCAACGAGCCCTCGAAGGCCGCCGCGCGGCGTTTCGGCTTCACCTTCGAGGGCGTGTTCCGGCAGCATCAGTGGGTGAAGGGCGCCAACCGCGACACCGCCTGGTTCTCGATGCTCGACTCGGAGTGGCCCGAGTTCAGGCGCGAGTACCGGCGCTGGCTCGACCCGGCGAACTTCGACGCCCAGGGCCGCCAGCGATCCGCGCTGCGCGTGCGGCCGGAGGACGCGCGGTGAGCGGCAAGGTCCTCGCCGAGCTCAAGCTCGCCTCCGGAGGCGTCCTCGAGGTCGTTCAGGGCGACCTGCTCGCACAGCCGGTGGACGCGATCGTGAACGCCGCCAACGGGCACCTCGCGCATGGCGGCGGGGTGGCGGGCATCATCTCGCGGGCCGCCGGTCCGGCGCTGCAGGAAGAATCGGACCGGATCGTGCGCGCGCACGGCCCCTTCCCGACCGGCTCCGCGGTGGTGACGACCGCCGGCAAGCTCCCGTTCCAGGGCGTGATCCACGCTGTCGGCCCGCGCTTCGGCGAGGGCGACGAGGAAGCGAAGCTCGTGCGCGCGCTCCAGGCGGCGTTCTCGTGCGCGAACGAGCGTGGCTGGACTTCGGTCGCGTTCCCGGCGGTTTCGGCCGGGATCTTCGCGGTGCCGCTCGACATCTGCGCGCGCGCTTATCTCGTATCCGTACGCGCGGCGCCGCTGCGTAAGCTGAGGCTGTGCCTGCGCGACCAGCCGATCATCGATGCAGTGCTCAAGGAGCTGAAATCATGAAGAAAATCATGCTGGCGCTGGCGCTTGCGCTCGCTGCCCCTGTGCAGGCGCAGGGCCAGGCCAAGGCGACTTTCGCCGCGGGCTGCTTCTGGTGCTCGGAGGAGGCGTTCGAGAAGGTGCCGGGGGTCGTGTCGGCAGTCTCGGGCTACATCGGCGGCCAGAAGAAGAACCCGACCTACCAGGAGGTCTCCGCGGGCGTCACCGGCCACACCGAAGCGGTCCAGGTGACCTACGATCCGGCCAAAGCGAGCTACGAGAAACTGCTCGAGGTCTTCTGGCTCAACCACGACCCGACCGTGCTCGACCGCCAGTTCTGCGACGGCGGCTCGCAGTACCGGCCGGAGATCTTCTGGCACACGGAGGAGCAGAAGCGCCTCGCCGAGGCCTCCAAGGCGAAGTGGGAGAAGGAAAAGCCCTTCAAGCAGAAGATCCTGACGCCGATCACCAGGGCGAGCCAGTTCTGGCCGGCCGAGGAGTATCACCAGGACTACTACAAGAAGAACCCGGCGCGCTACACCTTCTACGTCACCGGCTGCGGCCGCTACGCGCGGCTCGACCAGCTCTGGGGAAACTTGAGGAAGAAGTAAGTGGATCCCCGCCTGCGCGGGGATGACGAGCGGACTACGTACGGTCGTCAGAACTTCCTGACCCGCTCGATCTCGGAGACTCGGCCGCCCACCAGCGTGACGGTGGTGGTGAAGGGATCTGCGGCAGTCGGCAGGTAGGTGTAAGTCTTCATGGCGAGGCCCGTGCGCGCGGCGCCGCGGACGCTGGGTCCGGTCTGGACCGTGGTCGGTGCCGCGATTGCGATCCCCTGGTCGGCGGCGAGGTCGGGCTCCCCGGCGATGCCGAGGAGCTCGCCCTCGCTCATGCCGCGCTGGATGCTGACGTACTTGCGGAACTCGAGGCCGCGGTTCGGCTTCGGGGTTGCCGCGGCGCGCTCAGCGGCGAGCCGCGCCTCGAGCTCGTCGCGCTGCGCCTGCCGGCGCTCCATGCGCTCGCCCTGGCAGCGGATCGTGTAGCACTCCTGGCTTTCGGGGCCGGGGGCGCCTTCCCTCGAGCTCGAGTCCACCACGGTCGCCTTCACCCCCTGCGGTGGGGTTACGTTCGAGAAGTGCACTCGCCCCTGCGCGTCGGTCCAGCGGTAGATCTGGGCCGCGGCCGGCGCCGCGAGGACGAGCCCGAGCGCAAGGCCGAACAGGAGCGGCTTGGTCCCTGGCATGACGGTCTCCTTGTACGCGTATAACGCCGCAGCGCGCGCGGCGCTTACATCATAGCGCCGGGGAGGGGCTGCGCGATGGCCGGGAAAGCCGCTCGGCTACGGCAAGGCGATCTACTTCCGGTCGTTCAAGAGCCGCGCCGAGGTGAAGCGCATCTTGCGGCTCCTCACGCTGCAGCTCGGCGCCTCGCTCATGGTCTCGGTGAAGGCGGAGATGCAGGGCGCGACCGCGGCCGAGCTGGTCGCCGCGATCAACCGCACCGAAGCTGCGCTGCGCGAGGCGTTTCCCGAGGTGCAGCGGCTCTTCTTCGAGCCGGATCTCGCCGACTAGGGATTCCCGACGCCGTGGTCCCCGCGGCTTTGGGCGGGGACCCATCAGCCGCTAGGCCGGGTCGTAGCGTCCCAGCCGCACCATGGTGGTGCCGGGCTTGAGGTGGCGGATCGAGGGCATCACCATGACGCAGTCGTCGTAGGGCGTGCGCCACTCGGTGTCGCCATCGGAGGCGACCAGCGTGCCCGCGCTGGGCGCGACCTCGAGGCCCCGCCACGGCCTGGCGAAGCGGAAGCGCTTTGACCTCGCGACCACTGGCTCGGTCACGCGCACGAGGCGCTGCGCCGCGGGCGGCTGCAAGCGCAGGCGCGGCGCCACCCAGGCCTCGTCCAGCGCGCCCGTCAGCCGCAGGAAGCGCAGCGCGGTGTCGATCGCGACTTCGACCGCGCTCTTCTCCCAGTGCTGGCCGCACTCGATCAGCACCGCGGTGCGCGGGCTCGCCGGATCGTTGAACGCGCCGCGCTCGATCATGCGCAGGCCCGCCGGATGCCCGGTGTCGAGCAGCAGGTCGCCCGGCACGCCCATGCGCCGCGACAATGCGACGCTCTTCTCGCTCCTGGCGCACACCATGATCGGCCGGCAGGGCTCGTGCATCGAGTGCAGGTCGAGCAGGTAGTCGGCCGCGTCGACGAACGGCCGCAGCGCGCGCGCGCGCCGCAGCTCGACCGAGTCGCCCGCGCCGAGCAGGACCTCGTCCGCCCAGACCCGGTTGTAGTCCTCCTCGACGTAGCGCGAGCGGTCGGGGTCGTCGAAGTCGAAGCGCGCGAAGGCCGCGACGTTGGCGAAGGCGAGCGTCAGCCTGCCCCGCCGCGGCCATGCTTTCTGCCGCAGGAGGTACTCGAGCGCGAGCGCGCCGCAGAACTCGTTGCCGTGGGTCAGCGCCTGCAGCATCACGCTCGGCCCGGGCTTGCCCGAGTCGAGCACGTGCACGTACTCGACGCCGGCATTGCCGACGCGCCAGGGCGTGAGATCCGGCGGCCTGATCTCGACCGGGTGGTGCTCAGCCATGCGCGCGCTGCGCCGGGCGCATCGGGCTAGCATAGCCGGAATGCCGGACGAGCGATCCCTGCGCGAGTACTACGCCCGGCGCGCGGCCGAGTACGAGCGCGTCTACGACAAGCCCGAGCGGCAGGACGACCTCGCGCGCCTGCGCGCCCGGCTGCCGCCGCTGTTCGACGGCGCGGCGACGCTCGAGATCGCGTGCGGCACCGGTTACTGGACGCCGCTCATCGCCGCGCGCGCGGCGTCGGTGCTCGCCGTGGACGCAGGCGACGAGGTGCTGGAGATCGCGCGCCGCAAGGCCTACCCCCGCGCCAACGTGCGCTTCGAGCGCGCCGACGCCTATGCCCTGCCCGCCTGGCCGGAGCGCTTCGCGGCCTGTTTCGCCGGCTTCTGGTGGTCGCACGTTCCGCTGCGGCGGCTCGACGCGTTCCTCGAGGGGGTGCGCGCGCGCCTCGCCCCCGGGGCGCGTCTGGTGCTGCTCGACAACCTCTACGTCGAGGGCAGCAGCACGCCGCTCGCGCGCCGCGACGCCGAGGGCAATAGCTACCAGCTGCGCCGGCTCGCGGACGGCAGCCGGCACGAGGTGCTGAAGAATTTCCCCGGCGCGCCCGAACTGAAGGCGCGCCTCGCGCCCGTCGCCACGGCGATCGAGTGGCGCGCGTACGGCCACTACTGGACCGCAACCTGCCGTATGCGCGGCTGAGCGCCGCGCGCCGGCGGCGCTCAGCGCGGACAGGGGGCGATCTCGACCACCGGCGCCCGCGCCCGCGGCAGCACCTGCTCGAGCGGCCTGCACCAGCCTTCCCCGCACAGCACGTAGTCGCTCTGCAGCCCGGCGCGGCGCAGCACCAGCCGGCTCTCGACGCGGCGCGGCCAGTGATGGAACTTGCCGTCCGCGAGCACCGCTCCTTCCGGGGGCCTGGCGCCGGCATCGCGCGGCGCGACGCGGGCCGCGATCAGCTCGAAGCGGCCTCCCGCGACGTGCCAGGACTCCTCGCGTCGTGCGCCGTCCGCCGCCGTCCACTCGAGGTGCAGCGCCTGGGCGAAGAAGCTCGCCGCCAGCGCCCCGGCGGTGAAGCACAGGCTGCTCATGCGGGCGGCTCCGCGCCGCCGAAGCTCGGCCAGAAGCTCTCGCCGAACCCCGCCCCGGCGACGACGAGCGCGACCACCGCGAGCGCCCGCGCCTGCTCCGCATCGAGCCGCGGCAAGCCTGTTTCTCCCGATTGCGTCATCGCGCGCGGCCTGATTATATTGCGCCAACTTCCCCGTTCCGCGTGCCGCCTTGGTCGAGCCGTCCGGTCGCCGCCGCTTCCTCGCCCGAGGCATGGCGACGTTGCTCGCTTCGATGACCGTCGTCGAGCGCGTGCGCGCAAGGGCGCGCGAGATCACCCTTTTCCTCGCCGGCGACGTGATGACCGGGCGCGGCATCGACCAGATCCTGCCCTCCCCCGTCCGTCCGCACCTGTACGAGCCCTATGCGCGCAGCGCGCTGCTGTATCTCGAGCTCGCGGAGCGTGCGAACGGGCCGATCCCGCGGCCCGCGGACTTCGCCTACATCTGGGGCGATGCCCTCGCCGAGCTGGAGCGCGCGCGGCCCGACGCGCGCATCGTCAACCTCGAGACCGCGGTCACCACGGCGGAGGATGCCTGGCCGGGGAAGGGCATTCACTATCGCATGCACCCCGGCAATGTCGGCTGCCTGACCGCGGCGCGGATCGACTGCTGCACCCTCGCCAACAATCACGTGCTCGACTGGGGCTATCGTGGGCTCGAGGAGACTCTCTCGACCCTGCGCGCGTCGGGGATCCGCATCGCGGGGGCGGGGCGCGATGAGGCGCAGGCCGCGGCACCCGCGACGATCGAGGTCGCCGGCGCGGGCCGCGTGCTGGTTTTCGCCTTCGGCACGCAGGACAGCGGCGTGCTGCGCGAGTGGGCGGCGCGCAGCGACCGCCCGGGGGTCAATTTGCTCGGCGATCTGTCGGCGCGCACGGCGGACGCGATCGGCCGCCAGGTGCGCGCGGCCAAGCGCCCCGGCGACATCGCGGTGGTCTCGATTCACTGGGGAGGCAACTGGGGCTACCAGGTGCCGGCCGAGCAGCGCGTCTTCGCGCAGCGCCTGATCGACGCCGGGGTCGACGTGCTGCACGGCCACTCCTCGCACCATCCCAAGGCGATCGAGATCTACCGCGACCGTCCTATCCTGTACGGCTGCGGCGACTTTCTCAACGACTACGAGGGGATCCGCGGCCACGAGGCCTACCGCCCCGATCTCGCGCTGATGTACTTCGTCTCGCTCGATGCGGCGAGCGGGCGGCTCACGCAACTGGCGATGACGCCGATGCAGATCCGCCGCTTCCGCGCCGGCCGCGCGGGAGCGGAGGCGGCGCGCTGGCTCGAGGAGACGCTCGACCGCGAGGCGCGCAAGTTCGGCACCCGGATCGAGCGCCGGGTCGACGACACCCTGCTCGCGCAGCGCGCCTGACGGCGCTAGTCGTTCAGGTGGCAGGCGGCCATGCGGCCCGTGCCCACCTGGCGCAGCAGCGGCGCTTCGGTCGTGCAGCGCGGCATGGCATGCGGGCAGCGTGGGTGGAAGTGGCAGCCCGAGGGCGGCCGGATGGGGTTGGGCACGTCGCCCTCGAGCACGATCCGCCGGCGCCGCACCGCCGGGTCCGGGATGGGCACTGCGGAGAGCAGCGCTTCCGAGTAGGGGTGCTTGGGCGCGGTGTACAGGTCGCGCGCCGGCGCGATCTCGACGATCCTGCCGAGGTACATCACCGCGACCCCGAAATCCGCACAATGGCGTCCCTCACCCCGACGAGGCCCCATGCCCCATACCAACCGGAGAATCGCGCTGCCGTCCATGACCCCGGGTACCGGGCGCAGCATCACCGTGCACCGCTTCGGCGAAGCGGGCGCGCGTCCAAAGGCTTACCTGCAGGCGGCGATCCACGCCAACGAGCTGCCGGGCGCCATGGCGCTGCACCACCTGATGCCGATGCTCGCCGCGGCCGATCGGCGCCGCCGGATCCGCGGCGAGATCATCGTCGTCCCGGCCGTCAATCCCATCGGGCTCTCGCAGGTGGTCGGTCACAACCACCTCGGCCGCTACGAGCTGCTCGGCCGCGAGAACTTCAACCGCAACTGGCCCGATCTCTCGGGCGAGGTGGCGCAGCGCGTCGGCGCCCGCCTCGGGCGCAACGCCACGCAGAACGTCGCGCTCGTTCGCCAGGCGGCGCTCGCGGCGCTGCGGGCGGCGCGACCGGTCGGCGAGCTGCAGGCCATGCGCGTCGAGGTGATGAAGCTCGCCGTGGACGCTGACATGGTGCTCGACCTGCACTGCGACCTCGAGGCCGCGCTGCACCTCTTCATCTCGCGCCGCGACTGGCCCGGCCCCGCTCAGGCGCTCGCGGCCGATGTCGGCGCGCGGGCGACCCTTTACAACGATCCCTATCCCGAGTCGCTCACGTTCTCGGGCGTCAACGGCGCCCTCTGGGCCAGGCTCGCTGCGCGTTTCCCCGACGCGCGCATCCCGCAGGCCTGCCTCGCGGCGACCATCGAGTACCGCGGCCAGCACGACGTCAGCCACGCGCTCGGCGAAGCCGACGCAAGGAATCTCTTCCGCTTCCTGGTGCGGCGCGGAATCGTCTCCGGCCGCGCCGGCATCCTGCCGCGGCTCAGGGCGGCCGCGACCCCGATCACCGGCATGGACGTAGGCTACGCCCCCGGGGCCGGCATGCTCGTCTACCACGTGCGCAAGGGAACCAGGGTGCGCAAGGGCACGGCGATCTGCGAGGTGATCGACCCACGCGACACGCGCGGGCCGAAGGCGCGCGCGCAGGTCTTGGCCCGCACCGACGGGTTTCTCTTCAGCCGCCGGCCCGACGGCAGGCTCGCCTGGCCGGGCATGGTGCTGTTCCGCATCGCGGGCGCGCGGCCGCTCGCCCACCGCAGGGGCCTGAGCGGCCTGGACGACTGAGCGCGGGCGCCGCTACTCCGCTTCCTCGATCCAGGCCATCTGGATCGCCTCGAGGATCTTCTCGCCGCAGCGGCCGGGGTCGTCGGCGAAGCCCTCGAGCTCGAGGATCCAGTTGCGCAGGTCGACGAAGTTGACGGCCTTCGGATCGGTGTCGGGAAATTTGTCGGCGAGCGCGAGCGCGATCTCGCGCGAATCGGTCCACTTCATTTCTTGCCGCCTCCCTCGCGCTCGTAGTTGATGGTGTATTTCGGGATCTCGATCACGAGGTCCGCGCCGCGCACCCTGGCCTGGCAGGAGAGCCGCGAGGTCGCCTCCAGGCCCCAGGCCTTGTCGAGCAGGTCCTCCTCCTTTTCTTCCAGCGCATCCAGCGAATCAAAGCCCTCGCGCACGATCACGTGACAGGTCGTGCAGGCGCAGGACTTCTCGCAGGCGTGCTCGATCTCGATGCCGTGCTCGAGCAGGGTGTCGCAGATCGAGACGCCTTCCGCCGCCTCGATTTCCGCGCCCTGCGGGCAAAGCGCCGCCTGCGGCAGGACCTTGAGCCTCGGCATCACGCATCCAGGTTGGCGATGCTGCGGCCGGCGAGCGCGCGCCGCACGCTCGCGTCCATGCGCTGCGCAGCAAACTCCTCGGTGGCGCGGTTGAGCGCATCCACCGCCGTCTTGATCGCGCGATGATCGGTGCCGGCGAGCACCCGCTCGAGCGCCGCGAGGCGCTCCTCGATGCGCGCGCGCTCCTCGGCGCCGAGCATCGCGCCATCGGCGGCGAGCGCGCTTCTCACCGCGGCGGCGAGGCGCTCGCCCTCGACGCGGTGCTCGCGCAGCGCCCGGGCGCGCATGTCGTCCTTGGCGTGCGCCACCGAGTCGCGCAGCATGCGCTCGATCGCGCCGTCGGAGAGGCCGTAGGAGGGCTTCACCGCGACCGAGGATTCGGCGCCGGTGGTCGCCTCGCGCGCCGACACCGAGAGCAGGCCGTCGGCGTCCACCTGGAACGTGACCCGCACGCGCGCCGCGCCCGCCACCATCGGCGGGATCCCTTTGAGCTCGAAGCGGGCGAGAGAGCGGCAATCCGAGACCAGCTCGCGCTCGCCCTGCACGACGTGAAAGCTCATCCCGGTCTGGCCGTCCTTGAAGGTGGTGAACTCCTGCGCGCGCGCCGCCGGAATCGTCGAGTTGCGCGGCACGATGCGCTCGACCAGGCCGCCCATGGTCTCGATGCCGAGCGAGAGCGGGATGACGTCGAGCAGCAGCCAGTCCTCGCCCTCGCCCCGGTCGCCGGCCAGCGCGCCCGCCTGCATGGCGGCGCCGAGCGCGACCACCTTGTCCGGGTCGAGGTTGTTGAGCGGATCGCGCCGGAAGAGTTCGCCTGCCGCCCGCTGCACCTGCGGCATGCGCGTCGCCCCGCCCACCATGACCACGCCTTTCACGTCCTCGACCGCGAGCCCGGCGTCGCGCAGCGCGCGCCGCGTCGGCCCGATCGTCTTCTGCACCAGGTGCTGGGTGATGCGGCAGAAGGTCTCGCTGTCGAGGGTCTCGTCCACCACGTCGCCGTTGGAGAGTTTCGCCGTGATGCGTGCCTCGCCGTGGTAGGTCAGGTGCTCGCGCGCTTCGCGCGACTTCACCAGCAGCAGCCGCATGTCGCGCGCGTCGAGCGGCGGCAGCTTGGCTGCTTCCGCGAGCCAGCAGAACACGCGCTGGTCCCAGTCGTCGCCGCCGAGCGCGCTGTCGCCGTTGGTCGCTACCACCTCGAACACGCCCTTGGCGAGGCGCAGGATCGAGATGTCGAAGGTCCCGCCGCCGAGATCGAACACGGCGTACACGCCCTCGGCGGCGTTCTCCAGGCCGTAGGCGATCGCCGCCGCGGTCGGCTCGTTGAGCAGCCGCAGCACCTCGAGGCCGGCGAGGCGCGCCGCGTCCTTGGTCGCCTGGCGCTGCGCGTCGTCGAAATAGGCCGGCACCGTGACCACGGCGCCCGCAAGCTCGCCGCCGAGCGCGAGCTCGGCGCGCCGGCGCAGCAGCCCGAGGATGTCGGCCGAGATCTCGACCGGGCTCTTCACGCCGGCGCTGGTGCGCAACTGCACCATGCCCGGCGCGTCGACGAAATCGTAGGGAGCGTTCTCCGCGTGCGCGACGTCCTTCAGGCCGCGCCCCATGTAGCGCTTGATCGAGACCACCGTGTTGCGCGGGTCCTCGGCCTGGCGCGCCTGCGCCGCGTAGCCGACCTCGGTGCGGCCGTCCGGGAGGTAGCGCACGATCGAGGGCAGCAGCGCCCGGCCCTCGCCGTCGGTGAGCACGGTCGCCGCGCCGCCGCGCATCACCGCGACCAGCGAGTGGGTCGTGCCGAGGTCGATGCCGACCGCGCGGCAGCCGCCGCGCGGCGCGGGCGGCTGTCCGGGCTCGGCGATCTGGAACAGCGCCATCAGGCCTCGATCTCCGCCAGCGTGGCGTCGATCTCCTGGTCGAGGCGGTCGAGGAACATGAGCTTGCGCGTGAGCGTGGCCGCGCCGGCGTAGTCGCGCTTCGCGTCGATCAGCTCGGCGAGCGCGTCCTGCAGCTCGCGCCGCTCGGCGCGCAGCGCGGCGTGCTGGCGCTCGAGCGCGCCGGCGTCCTTCTCGGCGGCGGCCAGCTCGAGCGCCTCGCGCAGCTCCATCTGGCGCGCCAGGAACTCCGCCGGCATCGCGGTGTTGGTCTCCATGCCGAGGTCCACGCCCTGCAGCTCGAGCAGGTAGCGGGCGCGCCGCACCGGGTCCTTGAGCGTGCGATAGGCCTCGTTGACGCGCGTGCTCCACTCGATCGAGGCCCTGCGCGCGGCGTCCCCGGCCTGCGCGAAGCGGTCGGGGTGGATGGTGGACTGGATCCCGCGGTAGGCGCGCTCGAGCCGCTCGGCCTCGAGCGCGTAGGCCGGCTGCAGCCCGAACAGCTCGAAGTGCGTCTTCATTCGATGCAGCGACGCTTTACGCGCCTCCGCACACGCATCCCGTGTGTCGGCAGGTCGCGCAAGCGCCGTGCAATGCTAGACGTTAAAGCTCTCGCCGCAACCGCACTCGTCCTTGACGTTCGGGTTGCGGAACTTGAAGCCCTCGTTCAGTCCCTCGCGCGCGTAGTCGAGCTCGGTGCCGTCGAGAAACGGCAGGCTCTTCGGGTCGACGACCAGCTTGACGCCGTGGCTCTCGAACTGCAGGTCGTCGGCGTTGACCGCGTCGGCGTACTCGAGGCGGTAGGCCATGCCCGAGCAGCCCGAGGTGCGCACGCCGACGCGCAGCCCGAGGCCCTTGCCGCGCCGCGCGAGGTGGCCCTGCACGTGGCTCGCGGCCTTCTCGGTCAGGGTGATCGCCATCAGGCGACCTTCTTCTCGCCGGCGGGCGCGGCCTCGCCGGCGGGCGCGGCCTCGCCGCCACGCTTCTTGCGGTAGTCGGCGACCGCCGCCTTGACGGCGTCCTCGGCGAGGATCGAGCAGTGGATCTTCACCGGGGGCAGCGAAAGCTCCTCGGCGATCTGCGTGTTCTTGATCTCTGCGGCCTGGTCGAGCGTCCTGCCCTTCATCCACTCGGTGGCGAGCGAGCTCGAGGCGATCGCCGAGCCGCAGCCGTAGGTCTTGAAGCGCGCGTCCACGATAACGCCCTCGTCGTTGACCTTGATCTGCAGCTTCATGACGTCGCCGCAGGCGGGCGCGCCGACCATGCCGGTGCCGACGGACGCGTCGGCCTTGTCGAACGAGCCGACGTTCCTCGGGTTCTCGTAGTGATCGATGACCTTGTCGCTGTATGCCATGGTGCTCTCCTTGCTGCCTTTTCCAACGTTTCACGTTGCGCAGCGGCGGGACGCCGCTGCGCAGCGTAGCGTGGTTCCTAATGTGCGGCCCATTGCACCGTATTCAAGTCGATGCCGTCCTTGTACATCTCCCACAACGGCGACATCGCGCGCAGCTTCGCCACCTTGGCGGCGAGGTGCTGGACGGTGTGGTCCACCTCCTCCCCGCTGGTGAAGCGGCCGAGCGTGAAGCGGATCGAAGAATGCGCCAGCTCGTCCGAGCGGCCGAGCGCGCGCAGCACGTACGAGGGCTCGAGCGAGGCCGAGGTGCAGGCCGAGCCCGAGGAAACGGCGATGTCCTTCACCGCCATGATCAGCGACTCGCCCTCGACGTAGTTGAAGCTCACGTTCAGGTTGTGCGGCACGCGGCGCTCGAGGTCGCCGTTGACGAAGATCTCCTCGATGCCCTGCACCCCGGCGAGCAGGCGATCGCGCAGCGCGCGCACCCGCTCGCGCTCGGTCGCCATCTCGAGCTTCGCCAGCCGGTAGGCCTCGCCCATGCCCACGATCTGGTGCGTGGCGAGCGTGCCCGAGCGCAGCCCGCGCTCGTGCCCGCCACCGTGCATCTGCGGCTCGAGCCGCACGCGCGGCTTGCGGCGCACGTACAGCGCGCCCACGCCCTTCGGCCCGTAGGTCTTGTGCGCGGAGAACGACATCAGGTCTACTTTCAGGCTCTGCAGGTCGACGTCGCACTTGCCGGTGGCCTGCGCGGCGTCGACGTGGAACAGCACGCCCTTCCTGCGGCACAGCTCGCCGATCGCGGGGATGTCCTGGATGACGCCGATCTCGTTGTTGACGAACATCACCGAGACCAGGATCGTGTCCTTGCGGATCGCGGCCTCGAGCGCGTTCAGATCGACCAGCCCGTTCTGGTCCACGTCAAGGTAGCTCGCCTCGAAGCCGCGCCGCTCGAGCTCGCGGCAGGTGTCGAGGGTCGCCTTGTGCTCGGTTTTCACCGTGACGAGGTGCTTGCCCTTGGTCTTGTAGAACTCCGCGGCGCCCTTCAGGGCCAGGTTGATGGACTCGGTCGCGCCCGAGGTCCAGACCAGGTCCTTGGCGTCGCAGCGCACCAGCGCCGCGACGTGCGCGCGCGCCTCCTCGACCGCCTCCTCGGCCTTCCAGCCGAAGACGTGCGAGCGGCTCGCCGGGTTGCCGTAGTGCTCGCTCAGGAACGGCACCATCTTCTGCGCCACGCGCGGGTCGACCGGCGTGGTCGCCGAGTAATCGAGGTAGATGGGGAACTTCATCAGGCCGCCACTTTCTCCACGGCGCGGAAATCCTTGATCACGTGGACCTGCTTGCCCTGCTGGTGCGCCACCACGTCGGCGAGCGTCACAGAGGACAGGTACTCGTGCATCTTCTCGTTGAGCGTCGCCCACAGGTCGTGGGTCATGCAGCGCTTGTCGTCGTCGCAGTTCTCCTTGCCGGCGCACTGGGTCGCATCGAGCGGCTCGTCCACCGCGACGATGATGTCGGCGACCGAGATGCCGTTGCTCGGCTTGGCGAGGCAGTAGCCGCCGCCCGGCCCGCGCACGCTGTTGACGAGCTTGGCGCGTCGCAGCTTGCCGAAGAGCTGCTCCAGGTACGAGAGCGAGATGTGCTGGCGCTCGCTGATCGTGGCGAGCGTCACCGGCCCGCGCGTCTGGCGCATGGACAGGTCGACCATTGCGGTCACGGCGAATCGTCCCTTGGTGGTGAGCCTCATGGCTGCCTCTGCCTATACCCGATAACGTTACTCAAGTATAGCAAAGCCCGACAGATTTAATCAACTTTATTTTTATTTTCAAATCAGCTACTTGATCGCCCTCAACGAGTCTCCACGGGGATGCTCGGAGCGGGCGTGCGCGAGCTCCCTTTCGAGGTGCCGCAGCTTGTCATTGAGCGCGGCGAGCGCCTGCTCCACCTCCCGCGTGTGCTCGACGAGGGACTGGATCGCCTTCGCATAGGGGTCATCGCAGTCCTGGACCACCGCATAGGCCGCAAAGCGCGCGCGCTGGGCCGAGTCCCTCGCGCCCTCCTCGACGATCCGGCCGGGGACGCCGACGACGGTTGCCCCCGCCGGGACCTCTTTCACCACCACGGCATTCGAGCCGACTTTGGCGCCGTCGCCGACGGTGAACGGCCCGAGGATCTTTGCGCCCGCGCCGACCACCACGCTCTTGCCCAGCGTCGGGTGGCGCTTGACCGCCTGGAGCGACGTGCCGCCCAGCGTCACGCCCTGGTAGAGCGTGCAGTCGTCGCCCACCTCGGCGGTCTCGCCGATCACCACGCCCATGCCGTGATCGATGAACACTCTCCGGCCGATCTTCGCACCGGGGTGGATCTCGATCCCGGTGAGCCAGCGCCCGAGGTGGGAGGTGGCCCGGCCGAACCAGCGCATGCGGTGCGTCCAGAACCAGCGTGCCACCTTGTGGATGTAGATCGCGTGCAGGCCCGGGTAGCAGGTGAGCACTTCCCAGGTCGAGCGGGCCGCCGGGTCGCGCTCGATGACGCTCGCAATGTCTTCGCGCAGGGTCTTGAGCATGGCCGGATCGTAGATTACCCGACTAATTTAATCAACGATTACCCTCTTTGCTTTCAAGGGCGTTCAGCAGGCCGCGCAGGATGTTGACCTCTTCGCGCTCGAGCGCCAGGCGCGAGAACAGCCGCCGCCAGCGCTGCGGGAGCCTCGAGTTGGAGCCCGGCTCGAGGAACCCGCTCGCCAGGGCGGCGCGCTCGAGATGCGCGTACAGGCCCTCGAGGTCGGCGACCGTGGCGAGCTTGCCGGCGCGCTGCGGCGCGGGCACCGCGGCGCCGGCGGCGACGCGCAGCTCGTAGGCGACCACCTGGACGGCCTGGGCGAGGTTGAGCGAGCTCGCATCCGGGTCAGTCGGAATGTGCACCAGGTACTGACAGGCGAACACCTCCACGTTCTCGAGCCCGGAGCGCTCGGTGCCGAAGACGAACGCAACCGGCCCCTCGCCGGCGCGCTCGAGCGCGAGCGCGGCGGCCGCGCGCAGCGGCAGCACCGCCGGGGACCACTCGCGCGGGCGCGCGCTCAGGGCGAACGCGCACACGCAATCCTCGAGCGCATCGCCGAGCCGCGCGTGCACGCGCGCCGCGGCGAGCACGTCGGCGGCGTTCGCCGCCATCCATTGCGCCTCGGGCGCCGGATAGCGCTCCGGCGCGACCAGGCGCAGGTCGGCGAGGCCCATGGCCTTCATCGCGCGCGCGGCCGAGCCGACGTTGCCCGGATGGCTCGGCCGGCTGAGCACGATCCGCAGGCGCGCGAGCGAATCGGAACGCATGCGCGCAGTTTACGCAATGTAGAATGCTGCGCGCCGTGCATCCCCTGCTCAACATCGCCGTGCGCGCCGCGCGGCGCGCCGGCTCGATCATCAACCGCGCGGCGCTCGACCGCAGCGCGCTCGACGTACGCGCGAAGCGCGCCAACGATTTCGTCACGCGCGTGGACCGTGCCGCCGAGAGCGCCATCATCGAGGTGATCCGCAAGTCGTACCCGGAGCACGCCATCCTCGCCGAGGAATCGGGCCGGCTCGAGGGTGCGCGCTCCGAGCACTGCTGGGTGATCGACCCGCTCGACGGCACGACCAACTTCATCCACGGCTTTCCGCAGTACTGCGTTTCGATCGGCGTGCAGCACCGCGGCGCGCTGGCGCACGCGGTGGTGTACGACCCGGTGCGCAACGAGCTCTTCACCGCTTCGCGCGGCCGTGGCGCGTTCCTTGACGATCGCCGCATCCGCGTCTCCAAGTGCACCCAGCTCAGCGAAGCCCTGGTCGGCACCGGCTTCCCGTTCCGCGAGATGGCGCGGGTGGATCGCTACGTCGTGCAGCTTCGCGCCATGATGGCGGCGAGCGCCGGCGTGCGGCGCGCGGGCGCCGCCGCGCTCGATCTCGCCTACGTCGCCGCCGGCCGGCTGGACGCGTTCTGGGAGCTCGGCCTCTCCGCCTGGGACATGGCGGCCGGGGCGCTGCTGGTGCAGGAAGCCGGCGGCCTGGTCGGCGATCTCGCCGGCGGGCCGGGCTACCTCGAGGGCGGCGAGATCGCCGCCGCGACGCCCAAGGTGTTCGAGCCGCTGCTCGCGGCGCTGCGCGCCTGACGCCGGCTCAGGTCGCTCCGGCCTGGCGGTAGAGGACGGCGCGGTTGCGGCCCTGCTGCTTGGCCTGGTACATGGCGTGGTCGGCGCGCGCGATGACCGCGTCGAGGCTGCCGCCGTCGGCCGGATAGCCCGCGATGCCGATGCTCACGTTGCACTCGAGGCGTTGGTCGTCGATGTCGAGCGGCGAGATCGCGACCGCGTCCCTGATCCGCTCCGCCACCTCCTGCGCGCCCTTCGGCGGAGTCTCCGGCAGCAGCACGATGAACTCATCGCCGCCGTAGCGACCGGGCACGTCGGTGTAGCGCAGCTCGGCCTGGATGGTGCGCGCGAGCTGGCGCAGGAGGCGATTGCCCGCGTCGTGGCCGTAGCTGTCGTTGACCGTTTTCAGGTTGTCCGAATAGCGACAGGAGCCTCTCGGCGGACAGGCTGGCGCCGAGGAACGCTTCGCACGCCGCGATCAGCGCGACCTCGATCAGCGTCGTGAGCTTGCCGAGCGTCAGCGCCGAGGTGATCACCGGCAGGAGGTAGGTCGCGAGCAGCGGGCTCGAGAGCCCGCCGGTGAACGGTGCGCGAGACCGCGCGCAACTCTTCCTGCTCGATGCTGGGGATGTCGGCGCGCCGGGTGACCGGGGACGGGCTTGATTGCATATTGTTGCTGCCACACTAGCCCAGCGCAAAGCGCCCGACAAGCGCGGTCTGTGGTAAACATTTGTGCGAAGTGCACGCCACCTCCCCAGGCGAACCCCGCGCCGCAAAGCCCTTGACCGAGGGCAACGCCGCTGCTGCCGACGCCCACACGCCCGTGATGCAGCAGTACCTGCGCATCAAGGCGCAGCATCCGGACATCCTGCTGTTCTACCGGATGGGCGACTTCTACGAGCTGTTCTACGACGACGCCGAGCGCGCCGCGCGGCTGCTCGACATCGCGCTCACCACCCGCGGCCAGTCGGCCGGAGCGCCGGTGACGATGGCGGGAGTGCCGGTGCACGCGGTCGAGCAGTACCTGGCGAAGCTGGTGAAGCTCGGCGAGTCGGTGGCGATCTGCGAGCAGATCGGCGATCCGGATACCGCCAAAGGCCCGGTGGAGCGGCAGGTGACGCGCATCGTCACGCCGGGAACGCTCACCGACGCCGAGCTCCTCGACGAGAAGGCGGACAACGTGCTGCTCGCGCTCGCCGCCGAGAAGTCGTGCGTTGGCCTCGCCTGGCTCTCGCTCGCCAGCGGCGAGCTGTGCGTCGCCGAGGTCGCGCCGCAGGCGCTCGCCGCGGAGCTGCGCCGCATCGCGCCCGCCGAGGTGCTCGCCGCCGACGGCGTCGCGCTCGAGGGCTTCGTGGTGACGCGCCTGCCGGCCTGGCACTTCGACCTGCAGAACGGCCGCGTGAAGCTTCTCGAGCAGCTCGGCGCCGCGAGCCTCGCCGGCTTCGGCATCGAGGACCTCGGACCGGCCATCGCCGCCTGCGGCGCGCTGCTCGAGTACGCGCGCCGCACGCAGGGCCAGGCGCTCGCCCACGTCGGCGCGGTGCGCGCCGAGCGCGCGGGCGAATACGTGCGCATGGACCCCTCCACGCGGCGCAATCTCGAGATCACCGAGACGCTGCGCGGCGAGCCGGCGCCGACGCTGTTCTCGCTGCTCGACGAATGCGCCGGCGGCATGGGCAGCCGCATGCTGCGCTACTGGCTGCACCACCCGCTGCGCGACCGCGCCGCCGCCGCGCGCCGCCACGAGGCGGTCGGCGCGCTGCTTGAGCGGGCGGGGGGCCTGCACGCGATCCTGCGCCGCTGTGCGGATGTCGAGCGGATCACCGCGCGCGTGGCGCTGAAGAGCGCCCGACCGCGCGATCTCGCCGGGCTGCGCGCGAGCCTCGAGCTGCTGCCGGATCTCGCCGCGGCCCTGCCCGCTTCCGGCGCGGCGCTGCTCGCCGAGATCGTCGCCGAGCTCGCCACCCCGCAGGAGTGTCTCGAGCTGCTGCGGCGCGCGCTCGCCGCCGAGCCCGCGGCGCAGGTGCGTGATGGCGGCGTGATCGCCCGCGGCTGGTCGGCCGAGCTCGACGAGCTGCGCGCGCTGCAGGCCAACTCGGGCGAGTTCCTGGTGGCGCTCGAGGCGCGCGAGCGCGTGCGCACCGGGATCGCCAACCTGCGCGTCGGCTACAACCACGTGCACGGCTACTACATCGAGGTGAGCAACGCCAACGCCGCGCGCGTGCCCGCGGACTACCGCAGGCGCCAGACGCTGAAGAACGCCGAGCGCTACGTGACGCCCGAGCTGAAGGCGTTCGAGGACAAGGCGCTGTCGGCGCGCGATCGCGCACTCGCGCTCGAGAGAACGTTGTACGACGCCCTGCTCGACGAGCTGGCGCGCCACGTGCCGCGCCTGCAGCGCATCGCGCGGGCGCTGGCGCAGGCCGACGTGCTGGCCGCGCTGGCGCTCGTGGCGGCGCGCCGCGACTATCGCCGCCCCGAGTTCGTCGCCGAGAGGCTGATCGAGATCGAGGCCGGGCGCCACCCGGTGGTCGAGGCGCGCATCGCGCCGTTCGTGCCCAACGATTGCCGGCTGTCGCCGGCGCGGCAGCTGCTGCTCGTCACCGGCCCGAACATGGGCGGCAAGTCCACCTACATGCGCCAGGTGGCGCTGATCGTCCTCATGGCGCATGCCGGCAGCTACGTGCCGGCGCGCGCCGCGCGCGTCGGCCCGGTCGACCAGATCTACACCCGCGTCGGCGCCGCCGACGACCTCGCCGGGGGGCGCTCCACCTTCATGATCGAGATGACCGAGAGCGCGGCGATCCTGCACAACGCCACGCCCGCGAGCCTGGTGCTGATGGACGAGATCGGCCGCGGCACCTCGACCTTCGACGGGCTCGCGCTCGCCTGGGCGATCGCGCAGCACCTGGTGAGGCAGAACCGCCCGCTCGCGCTCTTCGCCACGCACTATTTCGAGCTGACGCGGCTCGCGCTCGAGCACCGCGAAGTGGCGAACGTGCACCTCGACGCCGTCGAGCACAAGGACTCCGTGGTGTTCCTGCACGAGGTGAAAGAGGGGCCGACCAGCGACAGCTACGGCCTCGCGGTGGCGGCGCTCGCCGGGGTGCCGAAGCCGGTGATCCGGCAGGCGCGCAGATACCTCGAGATGCTCGAGCGCCAGGCGCTCGGCCGCGACGGCCAGCCCGACCTGTTCCTTCCGGCCGGCGCCCCGGCGCAGGCGGCGGAGCCGGCGGCCGATCCGCTGCGCGAGGCGCTGGCGGCGATCAGCCCGGACGAGCTCTCGCCGCGCGAGGCGCTCGAGCTGCTCTATCGCCTGAAGAAGCTCTGAAATGCAGCTGATCGACATCGGGGCCAACCTCACGCATCCGGCGTTCCGCGACGACCGCGACGCGGTGCTCGCCCGCGCGCAGGCCGCCGGCGTCGGCGCGATCGTCGTCACCGGCACCACGGTCGAGGAAAGCCGCGCGGCCGCGGCACTCGCCGATGCGCATCCGGGTACCCTGTGGGCGACGGCCGGGGTGCACCCGCACCATGCGCACGAGTGCAGCGCAGCCACGATCCCGGCGCTGCGCGAGCTGGCAGCGCATCCGCGCGTCGTCGCGCTCGGCGAATGCGGCCTGGATTTCAACCGCAACTACTCGCCGCGCCCCGACCAGGAGAAATGGCTCGAGGCGCAGATCGAGCTCGCCTGCGAGCTCGGCAAGCCGCTGTTCCTGCATTCGCGCGACGCGCACCCGCGCTTCGCCGAGGTCCTGCGGGCGCACCGCGAGCGGCTGCCGCGCGCGGCCGCGCACTGCTTCACCGGCGAGGGCGCTGAGTTGCGCGCCTATCTCGAGCTCGGCCTGCACGTCGGGATCACCGGGTGGATCTGCGACGAGCGCCGCGGCCGGCATCTGCTCTCGCTGGTGCGCGAGATCCCGCGCGACCGCCTGCTCCTCGAGACCGACTCGCCGTACCTGACGCCGCGCGACCTGCGCCCGCAGTCGAAAGCGCGGCGCAACGAGCCCGCGCACCTCGCGCACATTGCGCGCGCGGTCGCGAAGGCGCTCGGCCGCCCGCCGGAGGAGGTCGCCGCGGAGACTGCGCGCAACGCGCGAGCCTTCTTCGGCTTGCCGCCAGATGAATCTCGTCCAGCTCCTGCAGCGCAGCGCGCGCTGGCTGCCTGAGCGGCCTGCGCTCGCGCTCGGCGCGCGCCCGGTGGCGAGCTACAGCGCCCTCGCGCAGGGCGCGGCGCGCCTCGCCGCCGGCATGCGTGCGAAGCTCGGGCTCGCTGCCGGCGAGCGCGTAGCGCTCGCCATGAAGAACTGCCCCGAGTACTGGGAGGTGCTGTTCGCCTGCTGGCAAGCAGGGCTCACGGCCGTGCCGATCAACGCCAAGCTCCATCCGCGCGAGTTCGACTACATCATCGGCAATTGCGGAGCGCGCGCCTGCTTCGCGACGCCGGATCTCGAGAGCTCGGTGCAAGCGCCTGTCGTGGTGTCCGCCGGCTCGCGCGAGTTCGCCGCGCTGCACGCCGAGGCCGCCTCCCCGCCCCACGAGGCCGCGCCCGACGACCCGGCGTGGCTCTTCTACACGAGCGGCACGACCGGCGTGCCCAAGGGCGCGGTGCTCACGCACCGCAACCTCCTCTTCGCGACGCAGGCCTACTTCGCGGACATCGACAAGCTCGGCCCGGGGGACGCGATCCTGCACGCCGCGCCGCTCACGCACGGCTCGGGCCTGTACGGTCTGCCGCACTTTGCCGCCGGCGCCGTCAACGTGATCCCGGAGTCGGGCTCGTTCGATCCCGCGGAGATGTTCGCTCTCATCGCGCGCTACCCGGGCGCGTCCTTCTTCGCCGCGCCGACCATGATCGTGCGCCTGCTTGCGAGCCCCGTGGCGGGCTCGGCCGACCTGCGCAACCTTAAGACGATCACGTACGGCGGCGGGCCGATGTACGTCGCGGATGCCTTGCGCGCGATCGAGCTGTTCGGCGCGCGGCTCTACCAGCTATTCGGCCAGGGCGAGAGCCCGATGACGATCACCGGGCTGCCGCAATCCTGCCACGGCGAGCGCGCACACCTGGAGTCGTGCGGCTTTGCGCGCACCGGAGTCGAGGTCCGCGTCGCGGACGCCGAGGATCGCGACCTCCCCGTGGGCGAGGTGGGCGAGATCCTGACTCGCTCCGATTGCGTCATGGCGGGCTACTGGCGCAACCCCGCGGCGACCGCGGAGACGCTGCGCGGCGGCTGGCTGCACACCGGGGACCTCGGCAGCCTCGACGCCGAGGGCTTTCTCACCATCCGCGACCGCTCCAAGGACATGATCATCTCGGGCGGCGCCAACATCTACCCGCGCGAGATCGAGGAGGTGCTGCTCGAGCACCCGGCGGTCGCGGAGTGCTCGGTGGTCGGCCGGCCGCACGCCGAATGGGGCGAGGAAGTGGTGGCTTTCGTGGTGGCGCGCGCCGGCGCTGCGCTGGCCAGAGACGCTCTCGAGGCGCTGTGCCTGGAGCGCATCGCGCGCTTCAAGCGGCCGCGCGAGTACCGCTTCGTCGCGCAGCTGCCGAAGAACAACTACGGCAAGGTGCTGAAGGCCGAGCTGCGCAAGCTCCTATAATCCGCGCGACCATGAGCCGCCGTCCGGTCATCCTCGTCGCCGACGACGCCGAGGATATGCGCAACCTGTTCGGCGTCATGCTGAAGAAGGATTACGAGCTGAAGTTCGCCGCCAGCGGCAAGGAAACGCTCGCCGCGGCCGACACCGAGCCGCTGCCGGACCTGATCCTGCTCGACGTGCAGATGCCCGACATGGACGGCTACGAGGTCTGCGCGCAGCTCAAGGCGAACCCGTCGCTCGCGCAGATCCCGGTGATCTTCGTCTCGGCGCGCGCCGACGCCAAGGACCAGGCGAAAGGGCTGCTGGCGGGCGCGGTCGACTACATCACCAAGCCGATCAGCGGCCCGATCACGCTGCTGCGGGTGCGCACGCAGCTCGCGCTCGTCGACCAGCGGCACGCGCTCGAGGAGCAGATCGTGCAGCGCACCGCCGAGCTCGACGAGACGCGGCTGCAGCTCATCCGGCGCCTGGCGCGTGCCATGGAGTTCCGCGAGGGCGGGCTCACGAACCGCGTGCTGCGCGTCGGCCAGTACGTCGAGCTGCTGGCGCAGGCGCTCGGCCTGAAGGGCAAGGTCTGCGAGGTGCTCTCGCAGGCGGCGCCGCTCTACGACATCGGCAAGCTCGGCGTGCCCGAGCACATCCTGAGGAAGAGCGACGCGCTGACCGATCGCGAATGGGCCGACATGCGCAAGCACCCGGAAGTCGGCGCGCGCATCATCGGCGAGCACAAGGACCCGCTGCTCGCGCAGGCGCGCGTCATGGCGCTCACGCACCACGAGCGCTGGGACGGGAGCGGCTACCCGGCGAAGCTCAATGGCGAAGCGATCCCGGTGCCCGGGCGCATCATGGCGCTCGCCGATGCGTTCGAGGCGATGACCGCGACGCAGCGCTACCGCAGCCCGGTCTCGACCCCGGAAGCCGCCGCTAGGATCGCGGCGGAATCCGGCAAGCAGTTCGATCCGCGGGTGGTCACCGCATTCCAGAAGGCGGCGCAGGAGTTCGATGAGGCGCGCAAGCGCTTCCGCGACGAGCTCGAGGGCATCCACGACCTCGATTTCAGCGCGGCGAGCAAGCCGCCCGCCGCGAACGCGCCGCCGAAGAAAGCCTAGCGCAGCGCGCGCCGCGCGCTACTGCCGGCTGTCCTTGCCGTCCCGCCTCTTCTCGTCCTCCGGGTCGATCATGTCCAGCACCTCGCGCACCACGCCGTCATCCGAATATTGCACCCAGATGACGCGCCGCTGGTAGTCGTAGAAGTAGCGGTACTCCCACCACTCGCGCTGCTGGCGCGGCAGCCGTCCGCGGTCGCCGGGGGGGCCGAAGAGCTCGGCCACCTCCTTCTTGGTCCAGACGTTGGGCACGATCTTGGCGACGTTCTGGCGCTCCATGCGCTGCTCGATCGACCGCATCACCCCGTCGCGCCCGACCGTGACGACGAACACGGCGCGGCCGTACGGCTGGCGCGAGAAGTAAAGCGCGCTGTCGCCGTTCGGCAACGCGACGCGCTGCGCCGGGCGACCCATCAGCTGCTCGACCTCGGCGGCGGTGGACTTGCCGGGCACGAGGCTGCTGCCGCTGAACGACGCGCAACCCGCGATCAACGCCGCGCCTGCCAGGGCCAAGATCCGCTGCATGCCTCACCTCCGTCGCTGCTGCGCCGCCCGATCCTAGCGCGACCGCAGCACTTGCACCACCCGGCGCCCGGGGTCGAGCCGCACCCAGTCGCCGCTCCTGACCGCGCCGCGGGCGGTCCAGCCCGCGGCGATCGGGATCCCGGCGAAGATCGCGCCCTGCACCATCACCGGGTTGGTCACCCCGAAGACGAACGCCTTGGGCGCGATTTTCTTCCATTTGATGTCGTAAAACGCCCAGCCCGCGGCGATCCCGCCCTTGGCGCTGGGAAAGAAGCAGACCTTGCCGGCGAGGCTGGCCCCTTCGAGCCGGTGCCCGGGACGCGTGATGACGCCCGACCAGCGGTCGAGGTCGTAGCGCGGGCTGAAGCCTTCCTCGGAGACGAGCGCTTCGCCCTCCACCACCGCGCCGCATGCCCGGGCCAGGCGGATGCGCCTCACCGCAGCGCCCCGCTGCAGGCGATCTCGACGCACTCGGCGGTGCGCCGCAGGATCGGGTTGAAGCGGTGCGCGCCGACGATGTTCACGAGCTTCGCCGAGTTCGACACCAAGTTGGTCCAGCCGTTCGCGGCGCGCATCTGCGGCAGGTTCTGCAGGATGTAGAAGCAGACTCCCTCGAGGATCGTCACGCCTGCCTGCTCGAGCGCCTGCGCGTAGCCGAGCGCGCGCGCCTGGGCGAGCACGCCCGCGCCGGTGGTGACGAAGCAGCTCGAGCCCGGCTTGACCCGCCGGCCGGAGAACAGCGCCCCGAGACGCTTCATCTCGAGCAGCGACTGCTGCGGCCCGGAAAACACTACCAGGCGCGCGTCGCCGTCGCCGAGCGGGTAGCGCGCGTAGACCCTGCGCAGCAGCACGTCGGTGAGCCGCATCTTCTCGTACGAGCGCCGCGACCCCAGCGCCGCCGCGAGCGAAGGCGCCTCGGGCGTCGCGCCGACGAAGTGGAACATCCCCATCGAGCCGTAGCTCGCGAGCGCGCAGCCGAGGTGCTTGAGCTCGTCCGCGGTCGGCGCGCGGCCAAAGCCGTGGAACACCGGCACCGCGAAGTAGTCCTGGTGCGATTCGCCGACCAGCGTGCCGACCGCACCCCAGTCGGCGAGGTCCTCGAGCGTGCAGTCGAGCCGCACCGCGAACGTGCCGCGGCGGTGCGCGTCGAGGTGAAAGCCGTACGCTGGGGAGCGGCCGGTAAGCGCGGCGGCGAGCGCCGCGGGTCCGGACTCGAAGTTGGAGCGCGCCCCGAACACCGAGTTGGCGTAGATCACGGTGCCGGTGTCGCCCCAGGCGACGTGCTCGCCCAGGCGCGGCTGGTAGACGGTCTGGTAGTTGATGCAGGTGTCGGTGGTCACCACGTCCATGCGGCGCAGGCAGGCGATCAGCTCGCGCTCCTTGGCGGCTTCGCCGGCGTCCTGGCCGAGGCGCTCGCGGTGCGCGAAGTCGATGCAGCGCGCGTTGGTCGTGGTGGCGACGGCGCAGCGCGCGCCGAGCGCGGCGGTGCGGCGCAGGTAGTCGAGGCCGCCGTCGCCCATCACCTCGATGTCGCCCATCATGTGGACGTTGCTGACGGGAACGAAGCGGCGCGCGCCCCAGAAGCGGCCGACCTCGATCTGGTACTCGAGCGCCCGGCGCGCCGCCTCGCCGCGCCTGCCGCCGAGGATCTCCCGCTCTTCGCTCGACAGTCTCATCCCGTCCTATCCCCTCCTCGTCGAGGAGGGGTGCCCCGCTCGGCGGGGCGGGGTGGTGCAGCTAGGTGCCGCCGCCGGGTTTGGGCGAGAAGTACTTCTCGTACTTGCCCTTGACCTCGATCCAGTCGTCGGCGTCGGGCGGCGGCGTGCCCTTGCGCGTGATGTTCGGCCACTTGGCCGAATACTCGGTATTGAGCTTGAGCCAGTGGACCGCCTTGGCGTCCGAGTCGGGCACGATGGCCTTGGGCGGGCACTCGGGCTCGCACACGCCGCAGTCGATGCACTCGTCGGGGTGAATGACGAGCATGTTCTCGCCCTCGTAGAAGCAGTCCACGGGGCAGACCTCGACGCAGTCCATGTGCTTGCACTTGATGCAGTCTTCGGTGACGACGTAGGTCATTCGGGCTTTTTGCGCGTCCGGAAAATGAGGGATTATCCCACGCTAGGCAGCGAGCACGAAGTCGAACTCGGCGTGCAGCACGCCCTCGCGGCGCTCTATGCGGACCACGAGTTCGCGGGCGGCGCCGCGTGATTCCCCCGGAAAGTAGAGCTGCGTGGTCAGCGTGCGCCCGCCCGGGCGCTGCACCTTGACGTGGATGTGGCGCGGCCTGCCAAAGTAGGGCGGCGGCAGGTTGGTCTCGAGCCGGTAGCGCCCTTCTGCGTCCGTGATAACCACGCCGCGATAACGGAATCCCTCGTGGTCGTAGTCTCCGCTCTCGGCCGCGTGCCAGAAGTCGAGGGTGGGTTCCGCGAGTGGCCTGCAGTCCGCCGAAACCACGACGCCGGTGAGGATAAGCCGCGGCGCCTTCGAGCCGGGCTCCACCAGGCTCGCGCGCCGCGGCGCGCCGGGCTTGTAGAAAGGCCCTTCCATGTCGCGCGGCGTGGGACCGCCGCAGCGGCCCTGGGCAAGCGGTTCAAGGGGCAGGGCAAGCGCTGCCCCGAGAAAAATTCTGCGCGAGATCGTCATGGGCGTTGCAAATCGGTCGGCAAAGGCGCGGACCGCGCGCCGGTTCCGGCCGCTCCTAGGAAGCATTTCACAGGAACACGTCCTTGGCCTGGGGCTGCGCGAAACACCCCAGCGGTCTTGCGAGCGAAACCGAAACGGCACCGACCACGAGATCTCTGCGCTTCATCGTGCCCTATCCCTTGACGCAGATCACCTGCTTCAACGTGTGGACGACCTCGACCAGGTCGTCCTGGTTCGACATCACCTCGTCGATGTCCTTGTAGGCGCCGGGAATCTCGTCGAGCACGCCCCGGTCCTTGCGGCATACGACGCCTTCGGTCTGCTTCTCCAGGTCGGCGGTCGTGAACTTCTTCTGCGCCGCGTGGCGGCTCATGCGCCGCCCGGCGCCGTGGGCGCAGGACTGGAAGCTCTCGGCCGAGCCCTTGCCGCGCACGATGTAGCTGCGCGTGCCCATGCTCCCGGGGATGATGCCGAGCTCGCCCGCCGCGGCGCGGATCGCGCCCTTGCGCGTCACCCAGACGTCCTCGCCGTAGTGGTGCTCGCGCTCGACGTAGTTGTGGTGGCAGTTCACGGCCTCGGTCGTGACCTCGAAGCCCGGCAGGTGGCGGCGCAACGCCGCGACGACCAGGTCCATCATCTCGGCGCGGTTGGCGCGCGCGTAGTCCTGCGCCCAGCCGACCGCCTCGACGTAGTCGTCGAAGTGCTGTGCTCCTTCCGGAAAGTACGCGAGGTCGCGGTCCGGCAGGTGCAGGCCCTGGCGCTCGGCGTCGCGCTTGGCGAGCTCGATGAAGTAGCCGCCGATGGCGTTGCCGATGCCGCGGCTGCCCGAGTGCAGCATCACCCAGAGGCGCTGCGCCTCGTCCAGGCACACCTCGATGAAATGGTTGCCGCCGCCGAGCGTGCCGAGCTGGCGCTCCCAGCGCGCGTGCTTGCCGGTGCGCTTCAGCACCCCCGGGTGCTTGTCGAGGATGCGCCGCAGGCCGCGCTCGAAGCGCTTCGCGGCCTGCGTGCGCGCGTCGCGCTCGCTGTGCTGGTTGAAGCCGACCGGCACGTCGCGCGAGATCTGCGCGAAGACGCGCTTGAGCGCCGCCTCGTCGAGCTGGTTCGCGGTGAGCGAGAGCCGGGTCGCGATCATGCCGCAGCCGATGTCGACCCCGACCGCGGCGGGAATGATCGCGCGCAGGGTCGGGATCACCGAGCCGACGGTTGCGCCGATGCCGTGGTGCACGTCGGGCATCGCCGCGACATGGTGGTGCACGACCGGCAGCGTCGAGATGTTGACCAGCTGCTGGCGCGCGCTTGCCTCCACGTCCCCGGTATAGACCTTGACGGGAACGCGGCCTTCGCGGATTTCCTGGAGGACGGGCATCGCCGCCAGTTTAGAGCCTGAGAAGGCGCACGGCGTTCGCTTTCAGGATGAGCGGCCGCACCTCGGGCTTGAGCGGCAGCTTCTCGAAGTCGGCCAGCCAGCGCTCGGGCGCGATCACCGGGTAATCGGTGCCGAACAGGACCCGGTCCTTGATCAGGGTGTTGGCGTAGTGCACGAGCTTGGGCTCGAAGTACTTCGGCGACCAGCCCGAGAGGTCGATCCACACGTTCGGTTTGTGCACCGCGACCGAGAGTTGCTCGTCCTGCCACGGCACGGCCGGGTGCGCCATCACGATCTGCATGTCGGGGAAGTCCGCCGCGACGTCGTCCAGGTGCATGGGGTTGGAGTACTTGAGGCGCACCCCGCCGCCGGCGCGCGTCTGCGCGCCGACGCCGGTCTGCCCGGTGTGGAACAGCGCCGGCAGCTTCGCCTCGGCGATCACCTCGTAGAGCGGATAGGCGAGCCGGTCGTCCGGATAGAAGTCCTGCACCGAAGGGTGGAATTTGAAGCCGCGCACGCCGAAATCCCGGATCAGGCGCCGCGCCTCGCGCACGCCCTCGGCGCCGCGATGCGGGTTGATGCTGGCGAACGGGATCGCGACGTCGCCGTGCTCGTGCGCGAGCTCGGCGATCTCCTCGTTGCTGACGCCGCGGCTCGCGCCCTTCTCGCCGTCCACGGTGAAGACGACGAACGCCATCTTCAGCTTGCGGTACATCCCGGCGATCTCCGGGACGGTCTGGTGCTGCGGCTGGTAGCGGAAGTAGCGCCCCATGGCCTCCTGCGACTCGGTCGGGGCGTCGTCCACCTTGAGCGCCGATTTCCAGGCGTGGGTATGGACGTCGATCGCGACCAGCTCGTCCAGATTCATCTGCTTCATGCGTGGACTCCCGTTCAGCCCGCGAGTTTGCCGAGCAGGCGCAGCAGCTCGCCGCGCTCGCGCGCGGTGAGCACGGCGGCGCGCCGCTGGTCCTCCTCGACCACCCGGCGCCTCGTTCTCTGCACCAGCTGCTCGCCGCGCGCGGTCAGGTGCAGCCCCCAGGCGCGGCCGTCGTTCGGCCGCCGGCGGCGCTCGACCAGACCTCTCTCCACCATCCAGTCGGCGAGCATCATCGCGCCCGAGCGCGCGATGCCGAGGACGGACCCGAGCGTCGATTGGCTCAGGCCGGCATTGGCGCCGACGATGAGCAGCGCGGTGAAGCGCGGCGGCGTGATCTGCTGACCGCGTGTCGCCTTATGGAACGACAGGAACATCGCCACCTGCGCGCGGCGCAGGCAATAGCCCAGCAGGTCGTCGAGCACGTCGTAGTCGAGCCCCGGCACGCGCCTGATCGGCGCGAGCATCCGCGGGCGATGCGGCGAAGGCATGCGCTTCATCGGCGCCGGAACGTCCGCACGTAATCGGGCGCGGTGAAGACCCAGTCGAGCGAGTCGTAATAGCTCTCGGGGGTCTGGCCGCGATAGATGTCGTTACGCACGAGGCGCTGCACGCCGCCCGCGTGGTAGAGCAGCCCGAGCAGCTTCGCCGACACCTGCACCCGCGAAGCGCGTACCAGGCGCCGCTCCTGGTAGCGTCGGAAGGCGGCGGCGAAATCGCCGTCCGCCTCGTCGGCGCAGGCGGCGAGGCACACCGCGTCCTCCATCGCCATCGCCGCGCCCTGCGCGAAGTACTGCAGCATCAGGTGCGCAGCGTCGCCGATCAGGGTGACTGGGCCGCGGGTCCAGTTCTCTACCGGCTCGCGGAAGCGCAGCATCCAGCGGCGGAACGCCTTCGGCACGCGCAGCAGGCTCATCGGTTTCGCGCAGTTGTGTGCGAACAGCGCCAGCACCTCCTGCGGCGGCGCCTCCTCGTTGTGGCCGCTGCCGGCCTCCTCGCGCACCACGGTCGCGACCAGGTTGAACAGCTTCCAGCCGCGCAGCGGGTAGTGGACGATGTGCGTGTTCGGCCCGGCCCAGAGCGTCGCCGCGGCCCAGCGCAGGTCCTCGGGCATGTCGTCGACCGAGAGCACCGCGCGGTAGCACATGTGGCCCGAGACCGGCGCCTCGCCGTCGCCGACGACCGCCTCCCGCACGCGAGAGTTCCAGCCGTCCGCGCCGACCAGCGCCGCCGCCGCGATGCGCTCGCCGCCGGCGAGCTCGACCGCGACGCCCGAGTCCTCGATGCGGAACCCGGCGACGCGGCTGTGGGTGCGCAGCTCGATGCGCTCGGCGCGCGCGCGGCAGCCGTCGAGGATCGAGCCGTGGATGTCGGCGCGGTGCGTCACCGCGTAGGGGTTGCCGTAGCGCTCGCGGAAGCGCTCATCGAGCGGGATCTCGATCACGGTCTCGCCGCTCACGCCGTCCATCAGCAGCAGCCGCTCGATGAACACCGCCTCGCGCTTCACCAGCTCGCCGACGCCGAGCGCGTCGAGCGCGGACCAGGCGTTGGGCGCGAGCTGGATGCCGGCGCCGATCTCGCCGAACTCCTGCGCCTGCTCGAGCACCAGCACGCGGAAGCCTTTCGCGGCCAGGCCGGCCGCGGCGGCCAGCCCGCCGATGCCGCCGCCGGCGATCACCACCGGCTTGTCGTTGCGCGCGCTGCTCACGGAGCGGACGATTCTCGTTGACCGGCTGATTGTAATGGTCTATAACATTCGGCCCAAGAGGTTTTCACGGAGGAGGTCCTCATGTCGCAGCGCACCAATCGCCGCCAGTTCAACCGCGCCCTCGCCGGCCTGGGCGCGGCCGCCGCGCTCTCGCCCTTCGGCATCGCCCGCGCCCAGGCGCAGAAGCTGAAGATCGGGGTCGTCCTGCCGCGCTCCGGGGTCCAGGGCCTGAGCGGCCAGTCCTGCCAGATGGGGGCCGAGATCGCCCCCGCCGTGATCAGAGAGATGCTCGGAGTCGACATCGAGATCCTGAGCGCCGACAACGAGTCGAACGTAGACGTGTCGCGCACCCGCACCGAGCGCCTGATCCAGGAAGGCGTGCATATCCTGGTGGGGGCGTTCGACTCGGGCCAGACGATGTCCATGGCCCAGGTCGCCGAGCAGCGCGGCATCCCGCACGTCGTCAACATCGCCGCCGCGCCGCCGCTCACCGAGCAGGGCTACAAGTTCGTGTTCCGCAACTTCCAGACCGCGCCCGAGATCGTGCGGCACGGCCTGGCGCTGATCGGCGACCTGTTCCGCGCCACCAACGTCGCGCCGCGCAGCGCGGTCTTCATGCACGTCAACGACACCTTCGGCCAGGCCATGGCGAAAGGCATCGGCGCGATCTTTCCGACGCAGACGCAGCTGCCGTTCAAGATCGTGGACACCATTCCCTACGATCCGGCGGCCAGGGACCTGACGGTCGAGGTGTCGAAAGCCAAGGCGTCGAACCCGGACTTCCTCCTGCTCGTGTGCCGGCTGAACGACGCCATCATCCTGCGGCGCGAGATGGTGAAGCAGCGCTGGCACCCGATGGGCGTGGTGAGCCCGGGATCGCCCGGAATGTACGAGGAGCAGTTCGCGAAGACGCTCGGCAAGCTCGCCGACTACTGCATCTCGAACGTCCCCTGGTACAACGCCAACGCCGAGCTCACCAAGGTGGTCGAGCGGGCGATGGCGAAGCAGTTTCCGAAGGAGAAGCTGCACTTCCACGGCTTGAACGTCGGCTTCACCTTCGAGGCGATCCTGATCGCCGCCGACGCATTCAAACGCGCGCGCAGCACCGACCCGAAGGTGCTCGCCGATGCCATACGCCAGACCCACATCACGAGCAAGATGATGCTGGGCGGGCCGATCAGGTTCAACGCCAAGGGCCAGGTCGAGGGCATCGGCTCGGCCTGCGTGCAGAACCTCAACCAGGTGCCGACGGTCGTCCTGCCGGCCGCCGCGGCCAAGGCCAAGCCGGTGTTCCCGGAGCCGGGCTACAAGCGCGCCTGAGGGGCGCCGGGGTCACGATGCGGGGCCGGCATCGCCGGCCCTTTCTTTTATGAGCTGGGAGCTGGTCGTCAACGTGCTGGTCGCGGGCGTGCTCACCGGCATGGTGTACGGCCTCATGGCGCTCGGCCTGTCGGTGATCTTCGGCGTGGTGCGCGTGGTCAACTTCGCGCACGGCGAGATGATGACCATCGCGATGTACGCCGCGGTGATCGTGTTCGCGGCGCTCAAGCTCGACCCGTTCCTCGCCGTGCTGCCGGTCGCGGCCGCCTTCTTCGTCTTCGGCTACGTGCTGCAGGCGGGGCTGATCAACCCCTTCATCACGCGGCCGGAGCACTCGCAGTTCATGCTGCTGGTCGCGGTCGCGATCATCATGGTGAACGCGCTGCTCATGATCTTCGGGCCGGATGCGCGCAACGTGCAGACCGACTACCAGCTCGAGTCCTGGGCGCTGGGGCCGATCCTGTTCGACAAGGCGCGCGTGTTCGCCGCGAGCGCCGCGGTCGCGGCGGCCGCGGCCCTGTTCGCGTTCTTTCGCTTCACGCTCACCGGCAAGGCGATCCGCGCCTGCGCCGACAACTGGCTCGGCGCCAAGGTCGTCGGCCTGGACGTCAAGCGCTACTACGCGCTCACCTTCGGGCTCGGCGCCGCCTGCGTGGCGGTCGCGGGCTGCGCCATGGTGCTGCTGGTGGACGTCACGCCGGTGCTCGGGCCGGCCTACACCCTGCTCGCTTTCGTCATCGTGATCGTCGGGGGCCTCGGCTCGATGGGCGGCGCGCTGCTCGGCGGCGTGCTGATCGGCGCCTCGGAAGCGCTCGCCGGGCTCTTCATCCAGCCCTCGGCGAAAAGCATGTTCAGCTTCGCCCTGCTGATCCTGGTGCTGCTGCTGCGGCCGCAGGGGCTGCTGGGGAAGAGGCAATGACGCGCACGGCGCTCGTCCTCGGCGTGCTGCTGCTCGCGTTCCTCCTCGCGCTGCCCGCGTTCGCGGGGAGCTACCTGCTGTCGGTGGCGACCCTGATCCTCTTTTTTGCCTACGCCGGCCAGGCCTGGAACGTGATGATGGGCTTCGCCGGACAGCTCTCGCTCGGGCACTCGCTCTACGTGGGCGTGGGCGCGTACGCCGCCGGGGCGCTGTTCTTCCACTACGGCGTCGGCCCCTGGGCGGGGATCTGGCTCGCGGTGGCGCTGTGCGTGGCGCTCGGCGCCGTGATCGGCTTCCTCGCCTTCCGCTTCGGCATCTCCGGCGTCTACTTCGCGCTGCTCACCATCGCGTTCGCGGAGTTCACGCGCATCGGCTTCGATCACATCGCCTGGCTCGGCGGGCCCGGCGGCATGTTCCTCAAGGTGGCGCAGCGCGACACGATCGACCTTGCCAGCTTCCGCGGCCCGCCCGAGATGTACTACTACGCGATGCTCGCGCTCGCGGCCGCCGCGTTCGCGTTCTGCGCCTGGCTGCTGCGCTCGCGGGCCGGCTACTACTGGCAGGCGATCCGCGAGGACGAGGAGGCGGCGCAGGCGCTCGGCATCAACACGTTCCGCTGGAAGATGCTCGCGGTGATCATCAGCTCGGCGATGACCGCGCTCGCGGGCGTGTTCTTCGCCTTCTACTACAACAACCTGTTCCCCGAGCAGATCTTCCACATCAGCCGCTCGATCGAGATCATCCTCGGGCCGATCATCGGCGGCCTGGGCACGCTGTTCGGCCCGATCCTCGGCGCCGCGGTGCTCACGATCCTCGCCGACGGCATCACCGAGATCCTCGCGGCGCTCGGCTGGGAGATTCCCGGCGTGAAGCAGGTCTTCTACGGTCTCGTGCTCCTGCTCGTGATCATGTTCCTGCCGCACGGCATCTGGCCTGCGCTGGCGCGCCGGATCGGGCTGGGGCGGTGAGCGCGCTCCTCTCGGTGGCGGGCGTCTCCAAGTCCTTCCGCGGGCTGAAGGCGGTCGCGAACGTGTCCGTCGACGTGCCGCAGGGCGCGATCGTCGCGCTGATCGGCCCCAACGGCGCCGGCAAGACCACCATCTTCAACATGATCGCGGGCGTGTTTGCCCCCGACCAAGGCTCCATACGGTTCTGCGGATCCGCGATCCACGGGCTGCGTCCGGATCAGGTCTGCGCCGCGGGCATCGGGCGCACGTTTCAGCTCGTCAAGCCCTTCGCCGGGCTGTCGGTGCTGGATAACGTCATCGTCGGCGCGCTGGAGCGCGCACCGAATGTCTCGGCGGCGAAGAAGCACGCCGCCGAGATCGTGGAAAAGCTCGGGCTCGGCGCGAAGCGCGACCAGCCCGCTTCCGCGCTCACGTTGCCGGACCGCAAGCGCCTGGAGGTAGCGCGCGCGCTCGCGACGCGCCCGAAGCTCCTGCTGCTCGACGAGGTGATGGCGGGCCTGCGTCCGACCGAGTGCGACCAGATGGTCGAGGCGTTCCGCGCGCTCAACCGGGAAGGTCTCACGATCCTGCTCATCGAGCACGTCATGCGCGCGGTCATGGCGCTCGCGCAGGGGATCGTGGTGCTGCACCACGGCGAGGTGATCGCGCGCGGCGCGCCCGAGGACGTGGTGCGCGACCCGGCGGTCCTGGGGTGCTACCTCGGGGAGGAAGTCGCGGTATGAGTGCGACCGGCGCGCTGCTCGCAGTAGAGAACCTCGACCTCTACTACGGCGATGCGCCGGCGCTCGCCGGCGTGTCGCTCGAGGTGCCGAAGGGCGAGATCGTCGCCATCGTCGGCGCCAACGGCGCCGGCAAGTCCTCGCTCATCCGCACCGTCGCCGGCATCGAGAAAGCGCGCGCGGGCCGCATCCGGTTCGACGGCAGGGACATCACCGGCCTCGAGTCGCACGAGATCTGCGACCTCGGCGTCGGCCAGGTCGCCGAGGGCCGCCAGGTGTTCCCTTCGCTCACCGTGGAGGAGAACCTCGAGATGGGCGCGCTGCTGCCGCGCGCCCGCGCCGCGGCGAGGCGGACCATGGACGAGGTGTACGCGCATTTCCCGCGGCTCGCCGAGAGGAAGCACCAGGCCGCCGGCACGATGTCGGGAGGCGAGCAGCAGATGCTGGCGATCGGCCGCTGCCTCATGGGGAGCCCCGGGCTGATCATGTTCGACGAGCCCTCGCTCGGCCTGGCACCGACCGTGGTGCAGGAGGTGCTGCGCACGATCCACGTGCTCAACCGCAAGGGCATCACGGTGCTGCTCGTCGAGCAGAACGTCGCGGTCTCGCTCAAGCTCTCGCAGCACGCCTACGTGCTCGAGAACGGCCGCGTCGTGATGAGCGGCTCGGGCGAGGCGCTGCTGCGCGACGACCGCGTGCGGCGGGCCTATCTCGGGCTCTGATGCTGCAGCGGCGGGACTAGGGCGCGGCGAGCGCGCCGTTCACCACGCGCACCCGGTCGCCCTGCTTCCAGCGCGGCGGCGCCTCCAGCACGAAAGTCTGCGTCAGGCCGTCGTCGAAGCGCACCACGATCTCCCAGCTCTTGACGGAGCGCACCTGCCGCTCGACCTGGTGGCCCGCGACCGCGCCGCCCACGGCGCCGACGACCGTGCCGGCCGTGCGGTGGCGCTCGCCGCCGAGCTGCCGCCCGACCGCGCCGCCGACGACGCCGCCCGCCACCGCGCCGACTCCGCTCGCGGGCCCCGGTCTGGAGACTTCGCGCACCGATTCGACCGTGCCGCAATCGCGGCACTGCGCGGGCCAAGCCGACGCCGCCCCTGCCCTCGCCAGGATGCGCTGGATCACGGCCTCGCTCACGCCCGCCTGCTTCAGGCGCACGAGCGCCTCCGCACCGGTATCGAAGGCGGGCTCGGCGGCGTCGATCGCCTGCATCACGCTCGCGTCGCCCAGGCCGCCCTTGACCATCCGGATGACGTCGTCGTTGGTCATCGGCGCAGCCGCTGCCGCGCTGGCTCCCGCGGCGAGCGCAACGGCGACCAGGATCGCTCTCACAGGCGCCATTCTGCGCCGGGTCAGCCAAGCTGGCACGAGGGGGGGAGTGCGCGCGCCGACCGAGGTGCGCAACGGCGGGCTCGACGTGACCCTTTGCCGGCCCGACCAGCGCCAGGCCGCGCCGCTACGGCATGAGCTGGCCGCGGATCTCGCCAGGCTTGTGCTTCTCGGTGTGCACGTTGACGTAGGTCTCGCCGGCGAGGAACGCCTTGTACTGCGCCTCCGTGAACTTGGCCCCGGCGCGCACCTTCCACTGGTTGTCGCCGGACTTGTCGAAGCAGATCGCGACCGGGCCGTTGGTGCCGCGCTTGCCGACGTGGATATGCGCCATGGTCGGGCTCAGTCCCGACACGGAGAAGCTGCCCGTCACCGACATGTCTTCGGCGACCGTGACCGAGCCGCTGCCGCGCGCGGATGTCGTCACCGGCGGAGCCTCCTCGCTCCCGCTCAGGCTGAAGCTCAAGGTCTTGCCTCCTCCCATGGTCGCGCACGCAACACGGCGCCCGGGCGGATTATTCCCGCGCCGCACTGCTAGAGTAGACTCGCCCGATGGTCACGGACTACATCCAGCGCTTCCTCTTCGAGCAGCTCGATGTGCGGGGGCGCCTGGTGTGCCTCACCGGCGCCTGGCGCAGCATTCTCGAGGGGCGCGCCTACCCGGACCACGTGGTCGCACTGCTCGGCCACACCACGGCGCTCGCGGTGCTGCTGGGCGCGAACCAGAAGGACTCAAGCCGCGTCACGCTCCAGGTGCAGGGATCGGGCCCGGTGTCGCTGCTGGTCGCCGATTGCACCTCGGGCCTCAGGATCCGCGGCATGGCGCAGTTTCGGGCAGGCGCGAGCGGCAGCGACCGCGAGCTGATCGGCAGCGGCAAGCTCGCGCTCACGCTCGAGGATGCCGCTTCCGGCCAGGTCTACCAGAGCCTGGTGCCGCTCGAGGGCGAGACCCTCGCCGCGATGTTCGAGCACTACCTGATGCAGTCGGAGCAGCGCACTTCGTTCCTGCGCCTGCGCGCCGATCGCGGCGCGCTCTGCGGGCTGCTGCTCGAGAAGCTGCCCGGGGCGGATGCGCGCGATCCGGATGGCTGGAACCGGGTCTCGCGGCTCGCCGCCACCCTCGCGCTCGCGCAGACGATCGACACGCAGCCCTATGACCTGCTGGTGAAGCTCTTTCCCGAGGAGCTGCTGCGCGTCTTCCGCCTCTTCCCGGTCGCCTACCATTGCCCCTACGACGTCGAGAACGTGAAGCGCATGCTGCGCGGGCTGGGCCGCGCCGAGGTCGAGGCGATCCTCGCCGAGCAGGGCGAGGTCGTGATCCGCAACGAGATGTGCAACCACGAGTACCGGTTCGACGCGCGCGCCGTCGCGGAGCTGTTCGCCTCCCGCGCCGTTCACTGATGGACACGGGCACGGCGTACGGCCGGCAGCCGCCCTCGTACCGCAAGGAGCTGGTCGAGGTCGGCCCCGGCACGCCGATGGGCGAGCTGCTCAGGCGCTATTGGCATCCAGTCGGGCTTTGCCGGGACGCCGGCGCGGTGCCGCGCAAGGTTCGCGCACTCGGCGAGGAGCTGATCCTGTTTCGTGACGGCAAGGGGCGTGCCGGGCTCCTCTCCCCGCGCTGCGCGCACCGCGGCGCGAGCCTCTACTACGGCAAGGTCGAGGAGCGGGGCATCCGCTGCTGCTACCACGGCTGGCTCTACGACTTCGAGGGGCACTGCCTCGAGCAGCCGTGCGAGGAAGGCGGCGGCCCGCGCCGCGACCGTGTGCGGCAGCCGTGGTACCCGGTCGAGGAGCGCTACGGCCTCGCGTTCGCCTACCTCGGCCCGCCGCAGAAGAAGCCGCTGCTGCCCCGCTACGACTGCCTCGAGGAACTCGGCGCCGGCGAGTCCGTGGAAGCGGACGACAGCTCGATCGGCTCGGGCGGCCCGCAGATCGTGCCCTGCAACTGGCTGCAGCACTGGGAGAACGTGGTCGACCCGTTTCACGTCCCGGTCCTGCACGGCTCGTTCAGCGGCGCGCAGTTCGGCGCGCTGCTGGCGGCGATGCCCAGGGTCGCTTTCGAGGCCACGGCGCGCGGCGTCAAGGTGATCTCGCTGCGCGACCTCGGCGGCGGCAGGACGCATCGCCGCGTGACCGAGGCGGCGGTGCCGACGCTGCGCGTGGTGCCCGATCCGCGCGTCGAGCGCTACGGCAAGGTCGAGTCGCTCGGCTGGGTGCTGCCGATCGACGACACGCATTTCCGCATCTACGTCGCGGGCCGCGTGCGCGAGCCCGGCGCGCTCTCGCGCCTGCGCTCGCGGCAGGGGGGCAGGCTCTGGCGCGAGCTCGGCGAGGAGGAGCACCAGCGCTTCCCCGGCGACTACGAAGCGCAGACCAGCCAGGGCCCGATCACCTTCCACTCGGAGGAGCACCTCGCGACGAGCGACAAGGGCGTCGCGCTGCTGCGCCGCTTCCTCGAGCAGCAGCTCGCTGCGGTGGCCGCGGGGCACGACCCTGCGGGCGTCGCCTTCGGCGCGGATGAGGCTTACGTGCGCTTCGACGCCGGCAACTACCTGGTGAACGCCGCACAAGCGGCCTGACGCGGTGCGCGCGGCGCTCGCCCTGCTGCTCGCGCTCGCCGCCGTGCCTGCGACCGTGGTGCACGGCGCCTATCCGCGCCAGACGGTCGCCCTGGTCACCCACTCCAGCCCCACCAGGCGGGCTTTCATCGCACGGAGAGCCTTTGACGCCGTTCCCGATCTTTCACCCTTCAGGGGGTAAGTCGGCTTGAGCGAGCTCGCCGGGCCGGGCGCGCGCTATATCACCGGGCAGGTCCTGCACGTGAACGGCGGCGCGTTCCTCGCCTAGGGCGGCTATTCCGCCGATTCCGCGACCGGCGGTCGCGCGAGCCTCGCCCCCGGCCAGATCGACGGGTGGCTGCGCGCGTACTGCGGCGGATAGTCGAGCTTGACGCCGAAGCGCTCGGCGGCATGCCAGACCCAGCGCGGGTTGTCGAGGATCGCGCGCGCGAGCGCGACCATGTCCGCTTGGCCCGAGGCGACGATCTCCTCGGCCTGGAACGGATCGACGATCATGCCGACCGCACGCACCGCGACCGGCACCGTTTTCTTGATCTGCGCCGCGAACGGCACCTGGTAGCCCGGCTCGACCTTGATGCGCTGCTGGGGCACCAGGCCGCCGCCCGAGACGCAGACGAAGTCGAACCCGATCGCGTGCAGCTCGCGCGCGTAGGTGACCGCCTCGGCGGGGGTGAATCCGCCCTCGGCGAAGTCGGTCGCGCTCAAGCGCGCGCCGAGCGCCTTGTCGCGCGGCCAGGTGTCGCGCAGCGCGCGCGCCACCTCGAGCGGGAAGCGCATGCGGTTCTCCAGGCTCCCGCCGTAGCGGTCGGTTCTGCGATTCGAAAGCGGGGAAAGAAACTCGTGCAGCAGATAGCCGTGCGCCGAGTGCATCTCGATGACGTCAAACCCGATCGCGGCGGCGCGCCTCACCGCCGCCGCGAAAGCTTCTATCACCCTTCGCATGTCGGACATGTCCAACTCGCGCGGGGTGTGCCAACCCGAATCATAGGCAACCGCCGAGGGCGCGACCGTCTGCCACGGCGATTCGCCCGGCCCGAGCGGCTTGCCGCCGTGGAACGGCGCGTGCACCGACGCCTTGCGGCCGGCGTGCGCGAGCTGGATGCCGATCGGTGAGCGCGTGATGCGGCGGCAAGCGTCGATGACGCGTTGCATCGCGGCCTGGTTGTGCTCCGAGTAGATGCCGGTGCAGCCGTGCGAGATGCGGCCCTCGCGCGTCACAGCGGTCGCCTCGACGTTGAGCAGCCCCGCGCCCGAACAGGCGAGGCTGCCGAGGTGGATGAAGTGCCAGTCGGTCATCGAGCCGTCGTCGGCCGAGTACTGGCACATGGGCGACACCACGATGCGGTTCGGCAGCGTGACGCCGCCGAGCTGGATGGGCGTGAAGAGTTTTGGCGTCATCCTGACGGCTTTATCATCGATCTCGTGATTTCCCGCGCTCTTCGCCGTTGCGGGAAATCACGAGAACCTACGGCGCCCGCACTTCGATACCGCGTTCGCGCAACGCGGCGCGCAGCGCTTTGGCAAACGCGACCGCCCCCGGCTGGTCGCCGTGCAGGCACATGGTATCGGCTGCGACCGGCACGCGCCTGCCACCGAGGCTGGTGACGACGCCCTGCTCGATCATCGCCAGCGCCTGCCGCACCGAGGCGGCCGCGTCCTCGATCAGCCCGCCGGGCGCGTTGCGCGGCGCAAGCGTGCCGTCGTCGGAGTAGCCACGGTCGGCGAAAACCTCCCCGGCCACCGGGACGCCCGCTTTCTTCGCGATGTCGTAGTTTTTGCTGTTCGAGAGCACGTAGAGCATGACACCGAGATCCTTTGCCGCGCGCGCCATCGCTTCCGATAGCCCCTCGTCGACCGCCGCCATGTTGTAGAGCGCGCCGTGGCACTTGACGTGGTGCAGCTTCGCGCCTGCGGCGCGCGCGAAGGCCTCGACCGCGCCCGCCTGGTACAGCACCAGGTCGTACATCTCCTGCGGCGAGATCTTCATCGTGCGCCGGCCGAATCCCTGCAGGTCGGGCAGCGACGGGTGCGCGCCGATCGCGACGCCGTGCTCCACGGCGAGCTGCACCGTCTGCCGGATCGTCGCCGGATCGCCGGCGTGGAAGCCGCAGGCGATGTTCGCCGAGCTGACGTACGGCATCACCTCGGCGTCGGCGCCCATCTTCCAGGCGCCGAAGCTCTCGCCCATGTCGCAGTTGAGGTCGATCGTCCGCATCGCCGCTTCGTCCTGTGCTCAACTCCCGTACTGCGCGGCGATCCCGCGCCGCGCCGCGTCGAGCCGGCGCCTGAGCGCGCGGCGCAGCTCGAGCGCCTCCTCGAGCGTGCAGCGCGCAAAGCGCAGGCGTCCTCCCGGCGCGAGCTGCGCCAGCCGCGGCACGTCCGCCGAGGCGACCTCGGCGATCTTCGGGTAGCCGCCGGTGGTCTGGTGGTCCGCCATCAGCACGATCGGCGTGCCGCCCGACGGGACCTGCACCGTGCCGAGGCAAGTCGGCTCCGATAGTATCTCAGCGCTGTTGGCGCGCGCGAGCGCCTCGCCCGCGAGCCGGAATCCCATGCGGTTGGAATCCGGCGAGACGCGCCATTCGGCGCCGAAGAATGCGCGCCGCGCGGCGGCGTCGAACCAGTCGTGGTGCCGGCCCGGCATCGCGTGCACCAGGATCGGCTCGCGTTCGGGGAGCGTCAATGCGGGCGCCGACCAGCGCACGCTCCCCGCCGCCGCGCCGCCCGGGGAGCCCTGCGCGAGCTTCTCGAAACGCTGCGCGGCGAGCTGCGCCGCATCGGGCACGAGCGGCAGCAGGTCTCCCGGCCGCAGCGCGCGTCCCTCGAGGCCGCCGAAGCGCGCCGGAAGGCACGTGCTGCGGCTGCCGAGCACCGCCGGAGTCGCGATGCCGCCGGCCACCGCGAGGTAGCCCCGGCTGCCGCGGTGCGCACGGCCGGTGACGAGCCGCGTGCCCGCGCGCAGCAGCACCGGCCGGTCGAGTGGAAACGGTTTCGCGTCGGCGCGGGCGTCGAACTCCGCGCCGCACAGCGCGACGAGCGCGTCTTCGCCGAGCAGGATCTCGGGGCCGATCAGCGTCATCTCGAGCGCCGCCTCGCCGCCGGCGTTGCCGACCAGCGCGTTGGCCAGCTCGTGCGCGACCGCATCCATCGCCCCGCAGCCGACCACGCCGAGGTGCCGCATGCCGTGCCGCCCGCGGTCCTGCAGCGTGCTGAGCAGCCCGGGCTTGAGGATCCGCAGGCTCATTTCAGCCGGTCGTACTCCGAGCGCGTGATCGGCACGAAATGCACCCGGTCACCCGGCGCGAACAGGCTCGGCGGCTCGCGCGCCGGGTCGAACGCGGCGAGCGGCGTGCGGCCGATCACGCTCCAGCCGCCCGAGATCTCGTATGGGTAGACGCAGCTCTGGTCGTTGGCGATCGCGACCGAGCCGGCCGGAACGCGCGTGCGCGGGCTCGCGCGCCGTGGCACCGCGAGCTTCGGATCGAGGCCGCCGATGTAGGGCTGCCCCGGCGCGAAGCCGACCATCAGCACCAGATGCTCCCCCGCCGCGTGGCGCGCCCCGATATCCTCCGGCGCGATGCCGGTGCGCTCGGCGACTTCGACGATGTCGAGCGCGAACTCCGGGTCGTAGCAGACCGGCACTTCGACCAGGCGCCCGCGCAGCTCGAAGTCGGCCGCCTCGATCGCTTCCTGCAGCAGTCCGGCCGCGGCCTGCAGCGCCGCGCCAGGAAGCTCCGGATGGTCCGGATCGAAGTGCAGCGCGACGCCGCCGAGCGAGGGCACGACGTCTCGGATCCAGGGCACGGCGGCCGTCCGCAGCGCGGCCGCGACCGCCTGCAGCGCAGCGTTCACCTCCAGGTCGAGCACCGCGGAGAACTCGGCGTACGCCGCGGCGTCGCCGAGCGGCCCGAAGCTGAGCGGTTTGCGGAGTCTCTTCAGCCAGCGACCCCCGAAAAAGCCGCTTCTTCCACACCGTGCCGTTGATTATCAGCTGGGCGCCGCGCCCGCAGAGAATCACAGACGCGGGCAGCGCGTCAAGTGGCGGCGCGAACTCAAGCCGCTCGCGGCAGCGCGACACCGATCATGCAGTCGCGCGTCACGATCGCGGCGAGGCGCTGCTCGCTCCAGCCCTCGGTGCCGGCCGGGCGCATCGGCAGCACGAGGTAGCGCATGTCGGCGGTCGAGTCGTGCACCCGCACCTGCACGCCGTCGGGCAGGCGCAGCCCGAACTCGGCCAGCACCGCGCGCGGCTCGCGCACGGTGCGCGAGCGGTAGTTGCGCGACTTGTACCAGTCGGGCGGGATGCCGAGCAGCATCCGCGGGTAGCAGGAGCACAGCGTGCACACGATCACGTTGTGGACCGCGGGCGTGTTCTCGACCACCACCAGCCTGAGCGCCGGGACGTCGAGCCCCAGCTCCTCGCAGGCGCGCGTGCCGTTCTCCAGCAGCCGCTGCAGGAAGGCCGGATCGGTCCAGGCGCGCGCCACCACCCGCGCGCCGCGCGCCGGCGTGCGGCTGCGGATGTCCTCGACCGTCGCCGCGATCGCCTCCTCGGTGAGCACGCCCTTCTCCACCAGCAGCTCGCGCAGGCTCACCTCCATCAGCTGGAAGTAGCCGAGCGGCTGGTACCTGCCGAGCTCGCTCATGCCGGCTCGAGCCAGTGCTGGAAGATCTCGACCTCGACCACGTCGCCCTCCCGGCCGCGGTAGTCGGGCCAGACCTCGCGCTGCAGGAAGCGCACGCGGTAGAGCGGCTGCTTCGGCTCGCCGCTGCGCTGCTGCGCCAGCTCCTCGGGGTTGCCGAAGGTGCCGCAGAGCCGCTCGATCACCCCGCTGCGGCCGCGGATGTAGCAGGGCGTGCGCACGTGCCCGAGCGGATAGGCCTTGCGCACGCGCACCCGGTCGCCGGGCTTGAAGCTCGCCTCAACCACGCCTGCCGACCTCCTCCATTTTGCGCGCCAGGTCGTCGGTGGTGATGACGCCGCGCTGGATCATGGTCTGTGTGATCGAGGTGATCCAGCGCTCGTAGTAGCTCATGCGGTCGTAGGCTTCGGGTCCGAGCGCCTCGATGTTCTTGCGCAGCTCGTCCACGGTCATGAGCTTCTTGCCGCCCCTGACGCCGCTGAGCAGCGTCATCAGCGCGTCGACGCGGCGCTCCCACTCCTCGTAGTCGTGCTCGGTCGGCTCGACCCTGCCGGCCGGCAGCCCGCCCATGTCGTGGTGTCCTCGCTCGATCATCGCCCGTAATATAGCGCGCCATGCAGACGCCCGGGCGCCAGCGCCCGCCCGCTGGATCGCTCTACCTCGATCACGTTTCGCATTTCGTGCCCGACCTCGGCGCGACCGCGCGCGTGCTCGAGGCCCTCGGCTTCGCCGTGACCGGGGAATCGGCGCAGGTGAGCCAAGACGGACCCGCCGGCACCTCCAACCGCTGCGTCATGCTCGAGGAAGGCTACCTCGAGTTCCTCGCCCCGACCGCCGATACGCCCAGTGCGCAGCGCCTGCGCGCCGCGATGCAGCGCTACGCGGGCGTGCACCTCGCCTGCTTCGGCACGCCCGCGGCCGAGGAGGAGCGCGCACGGCTCGAAGCGCACGGCTTCGAGCCGCAGCCGCTGGTCGAGCTCGAGCGGCGGACGCAGGAGGGCCTCGCCCGGTTCCGTGTCGTGCGTGCCGCGCCCGAGGCGATGCCGGAGGGGCGCGTGCAGTTCGTGCAGCACCTGGCGCCGGGGGTGATCTGGCATCGGCGCTGGATGGGGCACGCGAACGGCGTGCGCAAGCTCGCCTGCGTGTTCGTCGTTGCCGACGACCCGGTCGCGGCCGCGGCGCGCTGGGCGCGTTTCGGCGCCCTGCTCCCCGCGCCCGCGGGACGCTACGTCCGTTTGCGCAGCGATCGGGGCAGCGTGCTCATCGGCCGGCCGCAGGAGTGGCAAGCGCTCCTCGGCGAGGAGGCGCCCGCTCCGCCTGCGCTCGCCGGCTACGCGCTCGAATGCCGCGATCCCGACGCGCTCGCCGCGCGGGTCGCCGCGGCTGGCGCGGCGACGCGCCGCCTGCGCCGGAATCTCTATGCGGCGAGCCTGCCGCCAGCGCTCGGCAGCGCGTGGGTTTTCGGAACCAGGACCTCTCTCGCCTTGGGGTAACCATGAAGGACGACCTCTGCACGCTCTCCGCCGTCGAGCTGCTCGCCGGCTACCGCAGGAAATCGATCTCTCCCGTCGAGGCGACGCGCGCGGTGCTGGAACGGATCGACAGGCTCAATCCGGTGCTCAATGCCTTCAACCTCGTGGCGCGCAAGGAAGCGCTCGCCGCGGCGCGCGCCTCCGAGCAGCGCTGGCGAAAGGGCGCGCCGAAGGGCGCGCTCGACGGCGTCCCGGTCTCGATCAAGGACCTGCTGCTGACGCGCGGCTGGCCGACCTTGCGCGGCTCGAGAACGATCGATCCGAAGGGGCCTTGGCACGACGATGCGCCGGCGGTGGCGCGCCTGCGCGAGCACGGCGCGGTGCTGCTCGGCAAGACGGCCACGCCCGAATTCGGGTGGAAAGGCGTCACCGACAGCCCGCTCACGGGCGTCACGCGCAATCCCTGGAACCCCCGCAAGACCCCGGGCGGCTCCTCGGGCGGCGCCGCGGCCGCGCTCGCGTCGGGCATGGGGCCACTCGCCATTGGCACCGACGGCGGCGGCTCGATCCGGATCCCATGCGCGTTCACGGGGCTATTCGGCCTCAAGCCCACGTTCGGCCGCGTGCCCGCGTGGCCGCTCTCACCGATGGGCACTGTGGCGCACGTCGGGCCGATGGCGCGCACGGTCGGCGACGCCGCGCTGATGATGAACGTGCTGGCGCTGCCCGATGCGCGCGATTGGCACGGCCTGCCCCACGACGCGCGCGACTACCGCGTGGGTCTCGAGGACGGGGTGCGCGGGTTGCGCATCGCGTATTCCGCCGACCTCGGCTACGCCAAGGTGGACGCCGAGGTGGCGCGCATGGTGCAGCGGGCGGTGCGCGTCTTCGCCGATCTCGGCGCGCACGTGGAGGCGAAGGACCCGGGGTTCGAGGACCAGCTGCAGGTGTTCCTGCGTCACTGGTTCCCGGGCGCAGCGACCATCGTGCGCGCGATCCCTCCGCGCCGGCGGCGCTGGATGGACAAGGGGCTGCTCGAGAGCGCTCGCCAGGGCGAGAAGATGAGCGCCCGCGAGTACCTCGACGCGGTGCAGAAGCGCGGCGCGCTCGGCACGTTGATGAACCGGTTCCACGAGCGCTACGACCTGCTGCTGACGCCGAGCCTGCCGCTCGCCGCCTTCGACGCAGGCAAGGACGTTTCGAACCTGCTGAAGGAGAAGCGCTGGACCGACTGGACGCCCTTCACCTACCCCTTCAACCTGACGCAGCAGCCGGCGGCATCCATCCCCTGCGGTCTGACCGGGGCCGGATTGCCGATCGGCCTGCACGTCGTCGGCCCCCGATACGGCGATGCGCTGGTGCTGCGCGCGGCGCGGGCGTTCGAGGCCACGCGCCCGATCGCCCTGCCCGATCTCGTGAAGCTCACGCGCTGAGCGTCAGCTCGACCGCCCAGGCCGAGAGCAGCTTCGCGCCGTCGAACAGCGCGCCGCGCGCCGCGCAGCGCCGCTCTTCGCGCTGCAGCACGCTCTCGTAGCCGCGGTAGCGCCCGGTGGCGGACTCGTATACCGAGAGGATCGTGTCGCCCACCACGAGGAATCTGCCGCGCAGCGTGCCGAGCGCGGCGTTCTGCGAGGTCCAGGCGGTGGCGATGTTGCCCGGCGGAAAGGGAACGATCTCGTAGACGCTGCGCTGCTCGATCGGCTTCGCGGCGCGCGTGCGCATCTCGCTCTCGAGCACCCAGCGGTCCGGGTAGTGCCGCACCTGAGCCCGGCCCTCCACCTCGCTGCGGCTGCCGGTGCCGTCGAGGAACTCGCCCTCGGCGCGCCAGATGCCTTCGCGGAAGAGGAAGGTGTGCCCGGCCATGCGCCGCCACTATACTTCTCCGCGGTGCAGCCACGCCATTTCCGCCACTGGCCGAAGAGCCTGCCGCGCAGCCTCACGCTGCCGCGCAGCACGCTGCACGCGATGCTCGAGGTCTCGGCGCAGCGCTATCCCGACAAGGCGTTCTCGCATTTCTTCGGCGCCGCGCTGTCCTACCGCGAGGCGCTCGCGCAGGTCGAGCGGCTCGCCGGCTTCCTGCAGCACGCCTGCGGTGTGCGGCGCGGCGATCGCGTGCTCCTCGACCTGCAGAACAGCCCGCAGTTCGCGCTCGCGCACTACGCCATCCTGCGCGCCGACGCGGTCGCCGTGCCGGTCAACCCGATGAACGTCGCCGGCGAACTCGCGCACTACATCGAGGACAGCGACGCGCGCGTGGCGATCTGCGGGCAGGAGCGGTGGCCGCAGTTGGCCGGTCTCTCGCTGCCGCACGTGATCGTCGCCGCCTACCGCGACTACGCGGGAGAGGAAACCGATCTTCCGCTCCCCGAAGCGGTCGCGGCGGCGCGCGCGAAGATCGAGGCGCGCGGCGTGACCTTGTGGACGGACGCGCTTGCCGCGGGACACGCGCCGGCTTCCTCCCGCGCGCAGCCCCAGGACCTTTGCCTCATGCCCTATACATCGGGCAGCACCGGCCGGCCCAAGGGCTGCATGCACACGCACGCCACCGTGATGCACAACGTCCTCGGCGCGGCGCTCTGGGAAGGCATGCACCAGGACTCGGTCGCGCTCTGCACCGCGCCGATGTTCCACGTCACCGGGCTCGTCCACAGCCTGAACGCGGCGGTCTGGTGCGGCGCCACGATGGCGATCCAGCCGCGCTGGGACCCGGAGCTCGCCGCGCGCCTGATCGAGCGCTACCGCTGCACCCACTGGGCCAACGTGCCGACGATGGTGGTGGACCTGCTCTCGCACCCGCGTGCGCTCGGGCACGACGTTTCTTCGCTGCAATGCATCTTCGGCGGCGGCTCCTCGATGCCCGAGGCGATCGCGACGAAGCTCTTCGAGACCTGCGGCATCCACTACATGGAAGGCTACGGGATGACCGAGACCATCTCGCAGACCCACATGAACCCGGCGCAGGAGCCGAAGCGGCAGTGCCTGGGAATCCCGGTGTTCGACAGCGAGGCGCTGGTAGCGGACCCGGCGACGCGCGCCGTCCTCGGCCCGGGCGAAGCGGGCGAGATCCTGGTGCGCGGGCCGCAGCTGCTCACCGGCTACTGGAAAAAGCCCAAGGACTACCGCGACGCGTGGGTCGAGATCGGCGGGCGGAGTTTTTTCCGCACCGGCGATCTCGGGCGCATGGACGAGGACGGCTATTACTTCATCTCGGATCGCCTCAAGCGCATGATCAACGCCGCCGGCTTCAAGGTCTGGCCCGCCGAAGTGGAGGCGGCGATGTACCGCCATCCGGAGATCCAGGAGTGCTGCATCATCGCCTCGCCCGACGAGCGCCGCGGCGAGACCGTCAAGGCGGTGGTGGTGCTCAAGCCCGGCGCGCGCGCCGCGGCCGGCGAGATCCTCGAGTGGGCGCACGCGCAGATGGCGGCCTACAAGGCGCCGCGCAAGCTCGAGTTCGTCGAGGCGCTGCCGCGCTCGGGCAGCGGCAAGATCCAGTGGCGCGAGCTGCAGGAGAAGGAATGGGGCAAGTCGCCGGGATCGCGGCCATGATCTCCGCCACCGAGCTGCGCGCGGGCGCCGCCTTCAAGCTCGGTGGCGAGCTGCTGGTCGCAACCGGCGTCGAGGTGCGCGCCGCCGCCGGGAAGTTCGGCAGCCTGGTGTTCGTCAAGGCGAAGGTGCTGAGAACACAGCACCTGAAGGAGCTGCGCTTTCACCCGGGTGACCGGATCGAGGACGTGGAGCTCGAGCGCCGCGCGATGGAGTACCTCTACAGCGACAGCACCGGCTTCACGTTCATGAACCCCGATACGTTCGAGCAGCTCACGCTGCCGCGGGATGCGATCGGCGCGCTTGCGCCTTTCCTGCATCCGAACATGCGCATTCCCGTCGAGGTGCACGAGGGCGAGCCGGTGAGGGTCGTGCCGCCCGAGTGGGTCGAGCTCACCGTGGTGACCGCGCCGGCCGGGCTGAAGGAGCACGAAGGAACGCCGTTCAAGACCGTGGTGCTGGAGAACGGCATGGAGGTGCTCGCGCCCCAGTTCATCAAGGACGGCGATCACGTCCGGATCGAAGTCGCCACCGGCAAGTACCTGGAGCGCGTGCGGCGGGACGGCAGGAAGGTCTGAGCCGGGCACTACCTCTCGCGCCTCAGGTGAGCCGCACATTCGTCCTGGCGGTCCTTGCAACTCCCCTCGCCGCGCTGGCGCAGGCGGCGGAGGACGCGGTCACCGTCACGGCGACGCGCGTCGAGCGCCCGAGCCTCGAGGTGCCGGCGCCGGTCGACCGCGTCACCGCGGAGGACATCCGCTTCGCGCGGCCGCAGGTCAATCTTTCCGAGTCGCTCGGCCGCATCCCCGGCATCGCGGTGCAGAACCGCCAGAACTACGCGCAGGACCTGCAGATCTCGTCGCGCGGCTTCGGCGCGCGCGCGGCGTTCGGCATCCGCGGCCTGCGCCTGATCACGGACGGCATCCCGGCGAGCTTTCCCGACGGCCAGGGACAGGTGTCGCATTTCGACCTCGGCTCGGCGGAGCGCATCGAGGTGCTGCGCGGCCCGTTCTCGGTCCTGTACGGCAACGCCTCGGGCGGCGTGATCAACGTCCTCACCGAGAGCGGCGCGCGCGAACCGGGCGCTGGGGCGGAGCTCTGGCTCGGCTCGTTCGGCACCTGGCGCGGCGCTCTCAAGGCGGGCGGCGGCCGCGCCGGCGCCGACTGGATCGCGAGCGCGTCGCGTTTTCACACCGGCGGCTTTCGCGCCCACAGCGCCGCCGATCGCGACCAGCTCAATGCCAAGTTGGCGTTCGGCATCGGTGCCGCCTCTACCTTCACGCTGGTCGCGAACGCGCTCGACAGCCCGGACGTCGAGGATCCGCTCGGCCTGACGCGCGCCCAGATGAACGCCGATCCGCGCCAGGCCGATCCGGTCGCGTTCACCTTCAACACGCGCAAGAGCGTGCGCCAGCAGCAGCTCGGCGCGACCCTCGAGCACCGGTTCCCAGGCTGGCGGCTGCACGCGGCCCTGTTCGGCGGCCGCCGCGACGTGCGCCAGTTCCTGGCGATCCCGCTTGCGACGCAGAGCGCGCCGACCCATTCGGGCGGCGTGGTGGACCTCGACCGCGGCTATGGCGGCGGATCGCTGCGCGTGTCCGGTGAAGTCTCGCTCCTCGGCCGGCCGCTCGCGCTCAGCTTCGGCGGCGAGTACGAGCGCATGGCCGAGCGGCGCAAGGGCTTCGTCAACAACCTCGGCAGCGTCGGCAGCCTCAAGCGCGAGGAGGACGACGTGGTCGCGAGCGCCGGCGCGTACGCGCAGGCCGAATGGCGCTTCGCCGACAGATGGCTCGCGCTCGCCGGGCTGCGCGCCAGCCGCGTCTCCTTCCGTGCCACCGACTACTTCATCGCCGCGCCGGCGAACCTCGACGACAGCGGCACGAAGAGCTACCGCGCCACCACGCCGGTCGCGGGGCTTCTCTACCGCATCACGCCAGCGGCCAGCGCCTACGTGAACGCCGGGCGCGGCTTCGAGACGCCGACCTTCGCCGAGCTCGCCAACCGCCTGGGCGGCGCGGGCTTCAACTTCGGCCTGGAGGCTTCGCGCAGCCGGCACGTGGAAGCGGGCGTGAAGGCGCACCTCGCTCCTGGCGTGCGCGTGAGCGCCGCGCTGTTCGAGATCGGCACGCGCAACGAGATCGTTGTCGAGAGCAACGTCGGCGGGCGCGCCACGTTCAAGAACGCCGGCCGCACGCGCCGCAGCGGGTTCGAGCTCGGCGGCGACGCGACGCTGGCGCATGGCTTCGAGGCGGCGCTCGCCTGGACGCGGCTCGACGCGACGTTCCGCGAGACATTCACCACCGTCGCAGGCCTTCCGGCGGTGCCGGTGACGGTCGCGGCCGGCAGCTTCCTGCCGGGCGTGCCACGCAGCACGTTCTACGGCGAGCTGCGCTGGCGCCACGCCCCGTCAGGCTTCACTGCGGCACTCGAGGTGCAGCACAAGGGGCGCGTCTTCGTGAACGACCGCAACACCGAAGCGGCGGACGCCTACACGATCGTCGGCATCGCCGGCAGCTTCGTGCAGGCGCTCGGCGCCTGGCGCCTCACCGAGTACCTGCGCATCGACAACCTCGGCGACAGGCGCTACGCCGGCTCGGTGATCGTCAACGAGGGCAACGGCCGCTTCTACGAGCCCGCGCCGGGGCGCACGGTGCTCGTCGGCGTGCAGGCGCGCTACGCGTTCTAGCGGCGCTACTGGGGCACGAGGTTGTTGTCGCGGATCACCTTGCCGAGGGTGTCGGAGTGGCGCTGCACCCAGTGCAGGAACTCCTCGGGCGTGCTCGCCACGATCTCGAAGCCCTGCTCGGCGAGCTTGCCGCCGACCTCGGACGTCTGCAGGGCGCGCACGGTTTCCTTGTGCACGCGCGCGATGATGTCCCTGGGCAACCCGGCCGGGCCGAGGATGCCGAACCAGGAGATCTGCTCGAAGCCGGGAAAGGTCTCGGACAGGGTGGGCACCTCGGCCAGCTGCGGCACGCGCTGCTTGCTGCCGACCGCGATCGGCTTCACTTTGCCGGACCTGATGTGCGGCAGCATCGGCGGCATCGAGAAGAAGGAGATGTTGATCTGCTGGCTGAGCAGAGCCTGGATCATCGGGCCGCCGCCCGAGTAGGAGACCTGCGTCATCTTGATCCCGCCGTAGCGCTCTAGGATCAGGGCAGCGAGATGGTTCGAGCTTCCCGAGCCCGGAGTGGCATAGGTGACCTTCTCGGGATTCGCTTTGGCGTGGGCGACGATCTCGCGCAGGTTGTTCGGCGCAAAGCTGGTCACCGCGACCAGCGCGCTCGGCGAGGTCACCATCAGGCTGATGTGCTCGAAGGACTTGAGCGGGTCGGGCGCGGCCTTGAACAGGTGGTGATTGGTCGCATGGGTGTCGAACACCATCAGCAGCGTGTAGCCGTCGGGCGCGGCCCTGGCGGCTTCCGCCGCGCCGATCGAGCCGCCGGCGCCGCTGCGGTTCTCGATCAGGACCTGCTGGCCGAAATAGTCCTGCAGCTTCGGCTGCATGATGCGCGCGATCAGGTCGGTCGTGCCGCCCGGCGGGAACGGGATGATGATGCGGATCGGCTTGGCGGGGTACTGCTGCGCAATGGCGGCGAGCGGCAGCAGCGCGAGGCACAGGGCGAGCGCGAGCTTTCTCATGGGACCCTCCTCTCGTAGGCGGCGCGGGCGCCCCCACGCCCGAAGCTATTATCGCAGCAGATGGCAGCGCCGGTACGGATCACCCACACGCACGTGCATTCGATGCGCCTCGCCTCGGGCGCCGAGGTGCTCGTCGCCCGGGTGCTCGCCGCGGACGGCACGGCGGGCTTCGGCTTCACCATGAACCTGGACGCCGGGGCGGCGCGCGACATGGCGGCCTGGGACGCGCTCGCGCGCGCGCGCGGCGTCTCCCTGGCGGAACTGCTTGGCGGGAGGCGGCGCGAGGCGCTGCGGATCGCAGCGGACACCGGCACGGCGCGGCTCGTCGATCCATTCGCCCTCGGCTCAGTCGAGGCGGCTCGCGCGGCTGCCGCGTCGGAATCCGTCGCGTTGCTCGCGCCGAACGCCCATCCGTGGGAGATCGCCCTCTGCGCAGCGCTTGCGGCGGCGCTGCCCGCGAGCGACGTGACCATCGTCGTGCGCAGCCACGCTGCGCAGAGCAGCGTCACCGTGCCGCCGGGACCCGGGATCGGCGTCGACTGGTCGCTCGAGCCGGGGTTTGCGAAGCTGCGCTGGGTCGGACCGGGCTGAAGTGCGCGGGCCCTGCGGGCCGCGATGCTAACATCGGCTCGAGAGGAGGAATCGCCATGCCGCGCATGATCCTGTTCGCCTGCCTGCTGGCGCTGACGCTGCCCGTGGCCGCGCAGGACAAGGCCGTCAAGTTCCTGGTCGGATTCCCTGCCGGCGCCGGGCTCGACACCATGACGCGTCTGGTCGCGGACCGCATGCGCGTCACTCTCGGGCAACCCGTGGTGGTCGAGAACAAGCCCGGCGCGGCCGGCCAGATCGTGATGGAAGCGCTCAAGGGCTCGCCGGCAGACGGCTCGACGCTGGTGATGACGCCGCTCGTCACCGTCGTCCTCGCGCCGCACCTGTATCCGAATCTGCGCTACAACGCGTTCGCCGACTTTGCGCCCGTGGCGCACACGGCTCATTTCCTCTTTGCCTTCGCGGTCGGCGCCGAGGTCCCGGCGAAGTCCCTCGCGGACTACGTGGGGCTGGTGAAGAAGGACGTGAAGTTCGGCAACTACGCCTCCGCCGCGGCGGGCAGCCTGCCGCATTTCTTCTCGCTGCTGTTCGCCGACGCGGCGGGCGTGAAGATGAACCACGTCGGCTACAAAGGCACAGCAGCGGCCCTCACCGACCTGCTCGGCGGGCAGATCGCCGGGTTCATGGGCGTCGTCTCCGACGTCGGCACGCAGCACAAGGCCGGCAAGCTGCGCGTGCTCGCGACTTCGGGCGCGCAGCGCTCGAGGCACCTGCCCGGCATCCCGACGTTCAGGGAGCTCGGCTACAACATCGAGGACGGCGGCTGGTACGCGGCCTATGCGCCCGCGAAGACGCCGCAGGCGGCCGTGGATCGCCTTTCCGCGGCGATCATCGAGGCGCTCAAGTCGCCGGACGTGCGCGACAAGCTCGACGCGCTCGGCATGGAGCCGACCGGTCTCGGCCCGGCCGAGCTCGCGCGCATCCACAAGTCCGACTACGACAAGTGGGGGCCGGTGATCAAGGCTTCCGGCTTCAAGCCCGAAAGTTGAACGTCCTGTTCGCTTCGGAGAAGGAGAAGCCGGAGTTCTGGTTTCCCCTGCTTCAGGCAGCGCTGCCGCGCGAGCGCTTCTTCGCCTGGCCCGACATCAACGGCGGCGACATCGAAGTCGCGCTGGTCGCGACGCATCCGGCAGGGACCTTCGCGCGCCTGCCGCGGCTCAGGTTCGTGCAGTCGCTCTGGATGGGTGTCGAGAACATCCTCGCCGACCCGGAGTACCCGCGGCACGTTCCGCTCGCGCGCCTGATCGATCCGGGGATGGTGAACGCAATGGGCGAGACCGTCGTCGCCCACCTGCTCGACTGGCACCGCCACCTCTATCTCTATCGCCGGTGGCAGCGGCAGCGAAAGTGGAAGCGCAGGCGCCAGTACCTGCCGTCGGACCGGACCGTGGGCCTGCTCGGCCTGGGCGAGCTCGGCCGCACGGTCGCGGCGCGCCTGCTCGGGACGGGGTTCAAGGTCGCCGGCTGGAGCCGCACGCCGAAGCGGCTCGAGGGCGTCTTCTGCTCGACCGACCTGAAGGAAGTGCTCTCCGGGAGCGATGCCGTGGTCTGCCTCCTGCCGCTCACTCCGGATACCAGGCATGTGCTGAGGAAGGAGACGCTCGCGCTGATCCGCAAGGGAGGCTGCGTCATCAACGTGGCGCGCGGCGGGCACCTCGCGATTCCGGACCTGCTCGCGGTGCTCGATTCGGGACACCTCGAGCACGCCTACCTCGACGTCTTCGAGACCGAGCCGCTGCCGGCGGAGAGCCCGCTGTGGACGCATCCGCGGGTCACGGTGACGCCTCACGTCGCCGCTTTCACCGAGCCGCGCACCTCGGTCGCCAAGATCGCCGAGAACATCGAGCGCCTGCGCCGCGGCGAGCAGCCGCTCGCGCTGGTGGATTTCGCGGCCGGGTACTAGTAGGAAAGCTTCGGATACTGGTGGCGGATCTCTCCCTGCGGGTCAGGGTCAGGTCGAAAGTCGCGGCGCGGTTCATCGCTTGCTCTCCTCTTCCAGGTATTCCATGAGGCGGTCGAGCCTTTCCTCCCAGAACCGCCGGTAGCGCTCGAGCCAGCCGCGCGCCTCGCGCAGCGGCTTGCCCCTGAGGCGGCACATGCGCCACTGCGCGTCCACCTTGCGCTCGATCAGCCCGGCGTGCTCGAGCACCTTGAGGTGGCGCGAGACCGCGGGCAGCGAAATGTCGAACGGGCGCGCGAGATCGCCCACCGCGGCCTGCCCCCGCGCGAGCCGCGCCAGGATCGCGCGCCGCGTCGGGTCGGCGAGCGCGGCGAACGTGCTCGACAGGCGGTCCATGCGCTTATTTAATATACGAGTTAAATACGTGTCAAGCGTATCATGCAAGCGCATGCATGACCTCGTCATCCGCGACGCGCTGCTCGTCGACGGCAGCGGCGCGCTGCCCGCGCACGGCGATCTCGCGGTGAAGGACGGGCGGATCGCCGACACCGGCAAGAATCTCGGCCCGGCGCGCGAGACGCTGAGCGCAGAGGGCCTCGCGCTCATGCCCGGCATCATCGACAACCACACGCATTACGACGCCCAGCTCACCTGGGACCCGCTTGCTTCGCCCTCGCCCGCGCTCGGCGTGACCACCGCCGTCATCGGCAACTGCGGCTTCACCATCGCCCCCTGCCGGCCCGCGGACCGCGAGCTCGTGATGCGCAACCTCACGCAGGTCGAGGGGATGGCGCTGGATGTTCTGCGGGCAGGGATCCGTTGGGAGTTCCAGACCATCCCCGAGTACCTCGACATGCTGGAGCGGCGCGGCGTCGCGCTCAACGTCGCCGCCTTCGCCGGGCACTCCTCGATCCGCACCTGGGTCATGGGCGAAGATGCGCCCCGGCGCGCGGCGACCGAAGCCGAGGTGGCCCGCATGCGCGCGGTGGTGCTCGAGGGCATCGCGGCGGGCGCGATCGGGTTCTCCACCAGCACCTCGCCCGCGCACAACGGCGAGGGCGGTCTGCCGATGCCTTCGCGCCTGGCCGACACAGCGGAGTTGCGAACGCTGGTCGGCTGCCTGAAAGAGGCCGGGCGCGGCGTCTTCATGCTCACCAAGGGCGGGCAGACGCCCATGGCGTTCCTCGAGGAGCTCGCCGCGGCCTCGGGCCGGCCGGTGGTGGTCGCCGCGCTGCTGCATAACCGCACCAACCCGGGCGTGGTGTTCGATGACCTCGACGCGATCGCGGCCGCCGCCGGCCGCGGGCGCAGGATGGTGGGCGCGGTCTCGTGCTGCCCCCTGAGCTTCGACTTCACGCTGCGCTCCCCCTACCCGATCGAGGGGCTCGAATCGTGGCAGCCGGCGCTCGCACTGAAGGGCGCGGCGCTCAGGGCAAAGCTCGCCGACGGCGCCTTCCGGCAGGCGATCCGGGACGAGCTCGCGCGCCCGGCGACCTTTCGCCTGTTCAACGGCGAGTGGGACAAGGTCCACGTGGTCGAGGTCGCGCGGCGCGAGCACGCGCGCTGCGAGCAGCGCAGCCTCGCCGAGCTCGCGCGCGAATCCGGCAAGGACCCGCTCGATTTCTGGTTCGATCTCGCGCTCGCCGAAGATCTCGAGACGGTGTTCGCAGCGCTCACCCTCAATTCGGATGAGGATGCCGTCGGCCGCATGCTGCGCCACCCGGCGAGCATGGTCTCGCTCTCGGACGCAGGGGCGCACCTCACGTTCTTCAACGATGCTGGCTACGGCCTGCACCTGCTCGGCCACTGGGTGCGCGAGCTCGGGGTGCTCACGCTCGCCGAGGCGGCGCGGCAGCTGACCGGCCTCCCCGCGCGCGTGTTCGGGATCCGCGCGCGCGGCGCGCTCAAGGCCGGCTACGCCGCGGACCTGCTGCTCTTCGACCCGGCGAGCGTGAAGCGCGGGCCGAAGCAGCGCTTGCGCGACCTCCCGGGGGGCGCTGCCCGCCTCACCACGCCCGCGATCGGCGTGCACGGCGTGTGGGTGAACGGCGCGCGCGTCGCCGACGCGAAAGGAATGCGGCCGCTCGCGCGCCTGCCGGGGAAGCTCCTGCGCGAGTTCGCTGCCTGAGAGCTTCGGGGGCGTCGTCGCGTAGCGACGAATCGACCTGAGGTCTGCGACACAGCGCGCATCAAGGTCGAGGAAGGCGCCGAGCTCTCGGGCGAGATCAGCGTGCTCGAGCGCACTCATCCCGGCGCGGCGCGGCAGGCGCCGGCACGGCCGCCGGCGGCCGCGAGCGCTATTTCGACCTGAGCACCGCCCACGCCGCGAGCAGCAGCGCGAGCAGGATGAGCTCCGGGCCGAAGCCGTGCAGGTGGCCCTCCGCGGCGCCGTGCCCCGGGTGCGCCCGCACATCGCCGACGAGAAGGAGTGAGGCTAGGATTGCGCGGTGCATAGCATGCCCTCGGTTTCGATGAAACGCAGGATCGTGTCCAGGCCCTGCCCGGTCTTCAGGTTGGTGAAGACGAACGGGCGCGCGCCGCGCATCCGCTGCGCGTCGCGCTCCATCACCTCGAGCGAGGCGCCGACCAGCGGCGCGAGGTCGATCTTGTTGATGACGAGGAGGTCCGACTTGGTGATGCCGGGGCCGCCCTTGCGCGGGATCTTGTCGCCGGCGGCGACGTCGATCACGTAGAGCGTCAGGTCGGAGAGCTCCGGGCTGAAGGTCGCGGCGAGGTTGTCGCCGCCGGACTCGATCAGGATCAGGTCGAGGTCCGGGAAGCGGCGGCTGAGGCGCGCCACCGCCTCGAGGTTGATCGAGGCATCCTCGCGGATCGCGGTGTGCGGGCAGCCGCCGGTTTCGACGCCGAGGATGCGCTCGGGGGCGAGCGCCTCGTTGCGCACCAGGAACTGCGCGTCCTCCTCGGTATAGATGTCGTTCGTCACCACGGCGATGGCGTAGCGCCCGCGCAGCGCGCGGCACAGCGCGAGCGTGAGCGCGGTCTTGCCCGAGCCGACCGGCCCGCCGATGCCCACGCGCAAAGGCGCGGCGCTCACGAGCGGAACAGCCTCGAATACTGCGTCTCGTGGCGCGCCGAGAGGATCGCGAGGCGCGGCGCGAAGGCGCCGAGCTCGTCGTCCTCCAGCGACCGCGCCGCGGCCGCGATCGGCTCGATCCGCGCCGCGAGCGCGCGCAGCATCCTCTGCCCCTCGGTCTGGCCGAGCGGGATCGCCTTCACCGCCGCCATCACCTGGTTCTCGAGCCACGCCCAGAGGTAGGCCGCGAGCGCCGCATCGGGCTCGATCTCCCAGGCAACCGCGGCGCGTGCAAACGCCGTCGGGAAGGCGATTTCATGCTCTGTCGCCCCCGAGTGCTCTTGTCGGGGGCCCACGAGATCGTCGAGCAGCTTGCTCAACGCGTACCCCATCTGCACGCTCTCCGCTCGCAGCTCGGCGGTCTCGCGGCTCGCGAGGAAGGTTTCGTTCCAGAACCCGACTGCGTCGGGATCCTGCGCGCGCCACGCCGCGCACAGCCTGAGAAACGCGGGCGCCTCCATGCGTGCGACCGCATGTGCGAGCACCTCGCCGATCCAGCGCTCGGCGCTCGCCGCATCGCGCACCACGCCTGCCTCGATCGCCGCTTCCAGCCCGCCCGAATAGCTGTATGCGCCCACGGGCAGCGCCGGGCTGGCGAGCTGCAGCAGGCGCGCGAGCTTGTCAGTGCTTGTGCTCATGGTCGTGGTGGTGATGGTGGTCGTGGTCGACGTGCTCGCCGTACTCGTGAATGCGAGCGCTGTGCGTACTTTCCCCGTGGAGGTGACCGGCGCCGTAGGCGCCGGCCTCGGGTTCGAAAGGCGATTCAACGCGCGTGATGGTTGCTCCCAATGCTTTCAGCATCTCCTCGAGCACGTGGTCGGCGACGATCCTCAGGAACCCCTCGCCCACCTGCACGGCGACGTGCCGGTTGCCGAGGTGGTACGCCGCGCGCGCCAGCGCGACCGGGTCCGAGCACTCGATGTGCAGCAGCCGCTCCGGCTCGGCGACCACCTCGATCACGCGCCCGTCGGAAGCGGTCACGAGGTCGCCGCCGCGCAGCACCTCGCCGCGCGGCAGCATGAGCGCGACCTCCTCGCCCGACTCGAGCCGGGCGTGCAGGCGGCTCTTCTGCCGCGATTCGAACGGCAGTCTGAGGCGCCCGCGCACCTCGATGCGGTAGGCGCCCTTGGCGGTCTTGAGCTTGGACTTGATCTGCAGCATCAGAAGAGGAAGTAGCGCTGCGCCATCGGCAACGACCTGGCCGGCTCGCAGGCGAGGAGCTCGCCGTCGGCGCGCACTTCGTAGGTCTCGGGATCCACCTCGATCCTCGGCTGCCAGGCATTGTGCACCATGTCCTTCTTGCCGATCTTGCGCGTACCCTTCACCGCGACCAGCGGCCGCTCGAGCCTCAACTTCGCGAGCGCCGGGTTCTTGAGCGCCGCCCGCGACACGAACGTCACCGAGGTGCGCAGCGCCTTGCCGAACGAACCGAACATCGGCCGGTAGCGCACCGGCTGCGGCGTCGGGATCGAGGCATTCGGGTCGCCCATCGCCGCGGCGGCGATCGTGCCGCCCTTCACGACGAGGAAAGGCTTGACGCCGAAGAACGCCGGCTTCCACAGCACGAGGTCGGCGAGCTTGCCTTCCTCGACCGAGCCGACGTGGTGCGCGACGCCGTGCGTGATCGCCGGGTTGATCGTGTACTTGGCGACGTAGCGCTTGACGCGCGCGTTGTCGTGCGTCTTCGGGTCGCCCCTGGCCGCGCCGCGCTGCAGCTTCATCTTGTGCGCGGTCTGCCAGGTGCGGATGATGACCTCGCCGACGCGCCCCATCGCCTGCGAGTCCGAGGACATCATCGAGAACGCCCCCAGGTCGTGCAGGATGTCCTCCGCCGCGATGGTCTCCTTGCGGATGCGCGACTCGGCGAAGGCGACGTCCTCGGCGATCGCGGGGTCGAGGTGGTGGCACACCATCAGCATGTCGAGGTGCTCGGCGACGGTGTTCACCGTGTAGGGCATGGTCGGATTGGTCGAGGAGGGCAGCACGTTCGGCTCGCCGCAGACGCGGATGATGTCGGGCGCGTGCCCGCCGCCCGCGCCCTCGGTATGGTAGGTCGCGATCGCGCGCCCCTTGAACGCCCTGATCGAGGTCTCGACAAAGCCCGACTCGTTCAGCGTGTCGGTGTGGATCGCGACCTGCACGTCGTGCTCGTCGGCGACCGCCAGGCAGTTGTCGATCGCTGCGGGCGTGGTGCCCCAGTCCTCGTGCAGCTTCAAGCCGATCGCGCCCGCGCTCACCTGCTCCCGCAACGGGGCGGGCAGACTCGCGTTGCCTTTCCCGAGAAACCCCAGGTTCATCGGGAACGCCTCGGCCGCGGCAAGCATGGAACGGATGTGCCAGGGGCCCGGCGTGCAGGTGGTGGCGAAGGTCCCGGTCGCCGGACCGGTGCCGCCGCCGATCATGGTGGTGACGCCCGACATCAGCGCCTCCTCGATCTGCTGCGGGCAGATGAAGTGGATGTGGCAGTCGATGCCGCCCGCGGTGACGATCATGCCCTCGCCCGCGATCACCTCGGTGCCGGCGCCGATCGGGATCGTGACCGCGGGCTGGATGTCCGGGTTGCCCGCCTTGCCGATCTTCCAGATGCGCCCGCCCTTCAAGCCGATGTCGGCCTTGACGATGCCCCAGTGGTCCACGATCAGGGCGTTGGTAATCACGCTGTCGGCGACCTTCGCCGCCGCGAGCTGGCTCTGCCCCATGCCGTCGCGGATCACCTTGCCGCCGCCGAACTTCACCTCCTCGCCGTAGGTGGTGAGGTCCTTTTCGACCTGGATCCAGAGGTCCGTGTCGGCGAGCCGCACGCGGTCTCCGGTCGTGGGCCCGAACATCTCGGCGTAGGCCTGTCTTGTGATCTTCACTTGAGCTTTCCGTTGATTTTCCCGCCGAACCCGAAAATCCTTCTCGCTCCCGCGACCGCAACCAGCTCGACCGTGCGCGTCTGCCCCGGCTCGAAGCGAACCGCGGTGCCGGCGGCGATGTTGAGCCGGCAGCCATAAGCCTTCTTGCGGTCGAACTTGAGCGCGTCGTTGGTCTCGAAGAAGTGGTAGTGCGAGCCGACCTGGATCGGGCGATCGCCGCCGTTGGTGACCGCCACGGTCACGGTCTTGCGGCCCTTGTTGAGCTCGATCTCGCCCGCCGCAACGCTCATCTCTCCCGGAATCACGCGTCCTCCTCAGGCGACCAGGAACCAGGCGCCGGTCAGCGCGGTCGCGGCGCCGAACGCCCGGGGCAGCCAGGCGCCCAGCCGCGCGAGCTGCAGCGCGGCGAGCATTCCGGACAGGTGCAGCGAGGCGGTCGCGAGCAGCATTCCGGCCGCGAATGCGGCAGCAGACTGGCCGGCCGGAATCTCGGCGAAGTGCGCTTGCCCGTGGTAGAGCGCGAAAGCGGCAACCAGCACGGCACCGAGCCAGGCATCGAAGCGCGCCGCGACTGCGATCGCCACTCCGAGCACCAGCAGCGAGATCGCGATCACCGGCTCGACGTGGGGCAGCGGGACGAACGCGCCCAGGCCCATGAAGCCGACGAAGGCGGCCGGCAGCAGCCAGCGCCTGCCGCCGCCGAGGCGCACCGCGAGGAAGCCCACCGCGAGCATCGCGAGCAGGTGGTCGGCGCCGAGGAACGGATGTAGCACGCCGGAGGCGAAGCCGTCCGTGGAATGACCGCTGTGCGCCAGCGCGCCGCCGGAGGCAAGCAGCAGGAACGTGGAGACGGATAGATTGAGCATGCTTTTTCCTTCAGACGATCGGGTTGTGCACCGTCACGAGCTTGGTGCCATCGGGGAAGGTCGCCTCGACCTGGATCTCCGGGATCATCTCCGGCACGCCCTCCATCACCTCGTCGCGCCTGAGCAGCGTCGCGCCCCAGGTCATGAGCTCCGACACCGGCCGGCCCTCGCGCGCGCCTTCCATGATCGAGGCGCTGATGAAGGCGACCGCCTCGGGGTAGTTGAGCTTGAGCCCGCGGCCGCGGCGCCGCTCGGCGAGCAATGCCGCGGTGAAGACGAGCAGCTTGTCCTTCTCTCTCGGGGTCAGCTCCATGTCACTCGATCCTCGCGCTCGCCTCGCCGATCCCGGGGAATCGCACCAGGATCTCCTCGCCGGCGCGCGCGAACTCCAGGCCGGTCCAGCTCCCGGTGCTCACCAGGTCGCCGGCGCGCAGCGGCCTGCCGCGCCGCTCGCAGTGCGCCGCGGCCCAGGGCAGCAGTCGGAACGGGTTGCGCCAGGGGTGCGCGCCGCGCGCGCTGATGGCTCGCTCGCCGATGCGCAGCTCGACGCGCTGCGCCTGGAAGTCGATTGCGCGCCAGGCGCGCGCGCCGCTGCCCACGATGAGCGCGCCGTTGTTCTGGAAATCGGCCAGCTTCCAGAGCGGCGGCGCGGCATTCCAGTCCGCCAGCCGGGTGTCGCAGATCTCGATCGTCACCAGCGCCTCGACCACCAGCGCGGCGAGGTCGCTCTCGGTGAGCGCCCGTCCGCCGCCGACGACGTCGTGCCCGATGCGGAACGCGATCTCCGCCTCGACCCCGATCATGTTCATGCCGGCCGCGGCGAGCCGCGCCGGGCTCAGGTGCACGTTCGCCGTCGCGATCGGCGCGCCGGTCGGCTCGACCTGGTCGCCCGGCCCGCCCGCCTTCCACGCTCCCGGCCATTTGCCCGGCCAGAGCCGGGCGAACGTCTCGTCCTGCACGCGGTAGGCGTCCTCGGCCGAGGCGAGCACCGCGTCCGCCGGGACCGCGAACGGCCGCCGCGTGCGCCGCGCCTCGACGAACAGCCCCGCGATGCGGTCGATCGGCGCGCTCATCAGGTGCGCCAGATCCGCGGCTCGCGCGCCTCGCGTCCCGCGAGCGCCGGCCGCAGCGCGTGCCACAGCGCTGCGAAGTAGCGCCGCGCACTCTCGCCCGAGTCGCCGAGGTAGCGCGCGAGCAGCACTCCCGGCAGCAGGGTCACGCCGGTTTCGCCTTCCTCCGCGCCCAGCTCGCGGCACGCCGCGAGCTGGGCCGCGCCGATCTCCGGAAAGGAAGCGTAAAGCGTTCCGAATACGGGTTTCCCTGCGAGGCCGGCGCTCGCGCCGAGCAGCGCGCCGCCGCCGTCGATGCGGCCGCGCTCGCGCCAGGCGAGCCGCCCCTCGCGCCGGATCTCGGTCTCGACCCGGCACGTGCCGCGCGCGAAGCGCTCGCCCGAGCCGGTGCGGCCGAGGCACAGGATCTCCCAGCCGAGGAAGCGCGCCTCGCGTATCAGCCGGACCTGCGTCGAGAGGCGCGCCGCGGCGCCGTCGAACACGATCGTCTCCTGCGGCAGCCATTCGAGCGCCGCGCCCGCCGCGACATCGATCGAAATGCGCTGCCGCGCCCAAGGACCCGAAGTGCGGTACCACTTGCCCGCCCCGGGCGTGGTCAGCAGCGCATGGGCGCCGGGGCCGGCAGCGAGCGAAACGTCGAGCTCGTCGCCGCCGGCGATCCCGCCCGGCGGGTGCACCACGATTACGTGGCAGACCTCGTCCCCTTCCGGGTAGAGCGGCTTCTGCACGACGAGCGGGCCGTCGTGAACGCGCCGCACGAGCACCGTGCGTGCGCCGCACCGCTCGAAGCCGAGCGCCAGCTCCGCGCGCCAGCCCGACCGCGCGATCGGTTCCGCGAGCCGCATGCGGCGATCATACCGCCAGAAGCCGCCGCACCCCGTCCCGGTCCATGTCCGCGCCGGTGCCGCGCGCGACGATCTCGCCGCGCTCCATCACCAGGTACTGGTCGGCGAGCGAGCGCGCGAAGTCGTAGTACTGCTCGACCAGCAGGATCGCCATCTCGCCGGTCGCGGCCAGAGCGCGGATGGCGCGCTCGATGTCCTTGATGATCGAGGGCTGGATGCCCTCGGTGGGCTCGTCCAGGATCAGCAGCTTCGGGCCCATCGCGAGCGCGCGCCCGATCGCGAGCTGCTGCTGCTGGCCGCCGGAGAGGTCGCCGCCGCGCCGCCGCAGCATCTGGCCGAGCACCGGGAACATCTCGAACACGCGCGGCGGCACCGGCGTGGCGCGCGACCGCGTTGCCAGGCCAAGCCGAAGATTCTCCTCCACCGTGAGCCGCGGAAAGATCTCGCGTCCCTGCGGCACGTAGCCGATCCCCGCGCGCGCGCGCTCGAACGGCGCCGCAGCGGTGAGATCGGCCTCGGCGAACCGGATCGTGCCGGTGCGCGCCGGCACCAGGCCCATCAGCGTCTTCAGGAGCGTCGTCTTGCCGACGCCGTTGCGGCCGAGCAGCGCGGTGACCTTCCCCGCGGGCACCTCGAAGGCGAGGTCGCGCAGGATGTGGCTGCCGCCGTAGAACTGGTTGAGGTTGGAAACGGCGAGCATGTCAGGATCCGGGCCTCACCTTCCGAGGTACACCTCGATGACCTTGGGGTCGTTCTGCACCTGCGCCATCGGGCCCTCGGCGATGACGCCGCCCTCGTGCAGCACCGTGACCTTGCGCGCGATCTTCTCGATGAACGCCATGTCGTGCTCCACCACCACCAGCGAATGCCGGCCGGCGAGCGCGACCAGCAGCTCGCCGGTGCGCTCGGTCTCCTCGTCGCTCATGCCGGCGACCGGCTCGTCGAGCAGCAGCAGCCGCGGCTCCTGCACCAGCAGCATGCCGATCTCGAGCCACTGCTTCTGGCCGTGCGACAGCAACCCAGCGACGCGGTCGGCGGCGTCGGCGAGCCGGATCTGGCGCAGGGTCTCGGCGATCCGGTCGCGCTCCGCGCCCGCCAGCCGCGCGAACAGCGTGGTGCGCACGCGCTTGTCGGCCTTCATGGCGAGCTCGAGGTTCTCGAACGCGCTCAGGTGCTCGAAGATGGTCGGCTTCTGGAACTTGCGCCCGATGCCGGCGTGCGCGATCTCGGCCTCGGACATGCGCACGAGGTCGAGGGTCTGGCCGAAGAAGGCCTTGCCGGCGTCGGGGCGCGTCTTGCCGGTGATCACGTCCATCATCGTGGTCTTGCCGGCGCCGTTGGGCCCGATCACGCAGCGCAGCTCGCCGGCGTCGATGGTAAGCGTGAGGCGATTGAGCGCGAGAAAACCGTCGAAGCTGACGCTGATGTCCTCGAGGTAGAGGATCGCGCCGTGCGAGAGGTCCACCTCGCCCGGCCGGACGACGTGCCCGTAGCCCGCCTTGTCCTCGCCTCCGGGGGTCTGCGCGGCGCCGTTTTCGAAGCGGATGCCTTCGGCCGGCTTCACGTCGCCTTTTTCCATCCGCTCAGGATACCGACGACGCCCTTCGGCATGAAGAGCGTGACGAGGATGAACACCAGCCCCAGGAAGTAGAGCCAGTACTCGGGAAAGGCCTGGGTGAAGAAGCTCTTCGCGCCGTTGACCAGCCCCGCACCCACGATCGCGCCGGCGAGCGTGCCGCGTCCGCCGACCGCGACCCAGATCGCGATCTCGATCGAGTTGGCGGGCGACATCTCGCTCGGGTTGATGATGCCGACCTGCGGCACGTAGAGCGCGCCGGCGACGCCGCAGAGCACCGCCGAGAGCGTGAAGACAGCGAGCTTGTAGTGCACCGTGTTGTAGCCGCAGAAGGCGATGCGCGTCTCGGCATCGCGGATCGCGGCGAGCACCCGCCCGAACTTCGAGGTCACCAGCGCGCGGCACAGCAGCAGAGTCCCGATCAGGACCAGCGCGGTGACCACGAACAGCCCCATGCGCGTTTCGGGCGTGGTGATGGTGAAGCCGAGGATGCGCTTGAAGTCGGTGAAGCCGTTGTTGCCGCCGAAGCCCATGGCGTTGCGGAAGAACGCCAGCATCGCGGCGAAGGTGAGCGCCTGGGTGATGATCGAGAAGTACACGCCCTTCACCCGCGAGCGGAATGCGAAGTACCCGAACACGAACGCGAGCAGGCCCGGCACCAGCACCACCAGCAGCGCCGCCCACCAGAACTGGTCACTCATCCACCAGTGCCAGGGCAGCTCCTTCCAGTCGAGGAACACCATGAAGTCGGGCAGGTCGGCCTGGTACTGGCCTTCGCGCCCGATCTGGCGCATCAGGTACATGCCCATGGCGTAGCCGCCGAGCGCGAAGAACAGGCCGTGACCGAGCGACAGGATCCCGCAGTAGCCCCAGATCAGATCCATCGCCAGCGCGACGATGGCGTAGCACATGATCTTGCCGCCGAGCGTCACCCAGTACTGCGAGAGGTGCAGCGGGCTGCCCGCCGGCACCGCCAGCGACAGCAGCGGGAACACGACCAGCAGCATTGCGGCGAACGCGCCGAGCGTCAGCCAGCCGCGCGTGCCGTACAGGCGCGTGATGGTCTGCGCGATCGGACCCATCAGGCCTCCAGCGCGCGGCCCTTAAGGGCAAACAGGCCCTGCGGACGGCGCTGGATGAAGAAGATGATGAATACGAGCACCGCGATCTTCGCGATCACCGCCCCCGAGACCGACTCGAGGAACTTGTTGGCGAAGCCGAGCACGAGAGCCGCGTAGACCGTCCCGGCGAGCTGCCCGACGCCGCCGAACACCACCACCATGAACGAGTCCACGATGTACGCCTGGCCGAGGTCCGGGCCGACGTTGCCGATCTGCGAGAGCGCGCAACCGGCGAGCCCGGCGATGCCCGAGCCCAGGCCGAACGCCCAGGTGTCGACGCGGCCGGTGGGCACGCCGACGCAGGAGGCCATCTCGCGGTTCTGGGTCACGCCGCGGATGAACAGGCCGAGGCGCGTGCGCGAGAGCAGCAGCCACATCGCGGCGAGCACCGCGGCGGCGAAGAAGATGATCACGATGCGGTTCCACGGCAGCACGACGTTGGAGAGCGCCTCGATGCCGCCCGACATGAAGGCCGGGTTCTCGACCTGCACGTTGGCGGCGCCGAAGATCGTGCGCACCGCCTGGATCAGCATCAGGCTGATGCCCCAGGTGGCGAGCAGCGTCTCGAGCGGGCGGCCGTAGAGCCAGCGGATCACCGAGCGCTCGAGCAGCATGCCGACCGCGCCGGAGACGGCGAACGCCGCGGGCACGGCGAGCGCCAGGTACCAGTCGAAGGCGCCCGGCGCGTAGGCGCGCACGAGGTTCTGCACCACGTACGTGGTGTAGGCCCCGATCATGATCAGCTCGCCGTGCGCCATGTTGATGACGCCCATCAGCCCGTAGGTGATGGCGAGCCCGAGCGCCGCGAGCAGCAGGATCGAGCCGAGGCTCACGCCGGCGAACAGCAGCCCGGCGCGCTCGCCCCAGGCGAGCCGCCCCTGCACCTCGCGCAGGCTGGAGCGGGCCGCGCCGCGGATGTCCTCGTCGGAATCGTTGGCCGCCTCGGCGAGCAGCGTGCGGCTCGCCGGGCTGCCGGATCCGCCCAGGCGGCGGATCGCGGCGAGGCGCTCTTCCTTGCCGCCGGACTTGAGCTCCATCGAGGCCGCGGTCAGCTCGAGCAGCGCCCGGATGTCCGGGTCGGTCTCCTTCTCCAGGGCGCGCTTCACCAGCGCGGCGAACGCGGGGTCGGCGCCGCCGGCGAGCGCCCGGGCGGCCTCGAGCCGGGCTTCACGCTCGGGCGCAAGCAGCTTGAACGCGGCGAGTGCCGCCGCGATCTCGCGCCGCAGGCGGTTGTTGGCGACCACGTCCTCGCGCTCCGCGGGGAGCGCGGCGAGCTTGGCGCCGCTCAGCGCGTCGGTCGCCTCCTCGCCCTTGACGATGAGGATGCGCTTCCCGGCGACCTGCAGCTCGCCCTCGGCGAGCGCCTCCAGCAGCGGCACCGCGCGCGGGTCGCCCTCCTTGACCAGCGCCGCGATCGCCGCGGTACGCTCCTCGGCGTCGCCGAAGACGAGGCGCTCCACCGCGGCCGGGTCGAGCGCCGCGGCGCGGCCGGCCAGCGCCGCGAGCAGGATTGCGAGCAGCAGCCTCATAAGAGAAGGGCCGGCGAGCCGGCCCTTCCTTTCACGCCGTGTGAGCCAGGCTCACTTCTTCTGCGCCATGAGCGCGGGTTCGTCCTTCTTCTTGTCGTTGCCCGGGATGAACGGGCTCCAGGGCTGCGCCTTGATCGGGCCGTTGGTCTTCCAGACCACGTTGAACTGGCCGTCGGCCTTGACCTCGCCGATGAACACCGCCTTGTGCAGGTGGTGGTTCTTCTCGTCCATCTTGGAGACGATGCCCGAGGGGGCCTTGAAGGTCTGGCCGTAGACCGCGCTGCGCACCTTGTCGACGTCGAAGCTCTTCGCCTTCTCCACCGCCTGCTTCCACATGTAGACGCCGATATAGGCGGCTTCCATGGGATCGTTGGTGAGCGGCTTGGCCGCGTTCGGCAGCTTCTTCGCCTTGGTGTAGTCGGCCCACTTCTTCTTCCAGGCGTCGTTCTCGGCGTTCTTCAGCGACATGAAGTAGTTCCACGCCGCGAGGTGGCCGACCAAGGGCTTCGTGTCGACGCCGCGCAGCTCCTCCTCGCCCACCGAGAACGCCACCGACGGCACGTCGGTCGCCTTCACGCCCTGGTTGCCGAGCTCCTTGTAGAACGGCACGTTGGAGTCGCCGTTGATCGTCGAGATGATCGCGGTCTTCTTGCCCTCCGAGGCGAACTTCTTGATCTTGGCGATGATCGTCTGGTAGTCGGTGTGGCCGAAGGGCGTGTAGTCCTCCATGATGTCGGCCTCGGAGATGCCCTTCGACTTCAGGAACGCGCGCAGGATCTTGTTGGTGGTGCGCGGGTAGACGTAGTCGGTGCCGAGCAGCACGAAGCGCTTGGCGCCGCCGCCTTCCTTGGACATCAGGTACTCGACCGCCGGGATCGCCTGCTGGTTGGGCGCGGCGCCGGTGTAGAACACGTTCTTCGAGATCTCCTCGCCCTCGTACTGCACCGGGTAGAAGAGCAGCCCGTTCAATTCCTCGAACACCGGCAGCACCGACTTGCGCGACACCGACGTCCAGCAGCCGAACACCACCGCGACCTTGTCCTGGGAGATCAGTTGGCGCGCCTTCTCGGCGAACAGCGGCCAGTTCGAGGCCGGGTCCACGACCACCGGCTCGATCTTGTGGCCCATCACGCCGCCCTTGGCGTTGATCTCTTCCGCGGCCATCAGCACGACGTCCTTGAGGACGGTCTCGCTGATCGCCATCGTGCCGGAGAGCGAATGCAGGACCCCGATCTTGACGGTCTTGCCCTGCGCGTAGAGGGGGGGAGAGCCGAGCCCGATCGCGGCGACCGATGCCGCGAGCGTCAGTACCTTGACGAAAGTACGGCGTTTCATGCGCTTGTCCCTTTATGTATATGGATGAGGAGGTCCGGACGATCTCCCGATCGCCTTCGGACGGGCATTCGCAACGACCATGCCAAGGCGCCGGCCGGCGGCCCAAGCTGCTCTTTCGGTTGAAGAAAACGGCGCACGGACGCGTGACGCCGCGCTGCGAGCGCATGGAATCAGTGCGCGCCGGAAGCCGCGCGCACCGAAGCGGGGCGCTCGGCTAGGAGGCGAGACCGCGGCGCAGCCGGGCGACGCCTTCGGCGAGCCGCTCGAGGCTCG
>Ga0187892_10000958_pt1 | contig 70975 bp, 65 predicted proteins | sample MA1701073metaG_FD_139345 | JGI IMG/M metagenome (GOLD analysis project Ga0187892, IMG submission 139345) | Bio-ooze microbial communities from a basaltic lava cave in the Kipuka Kanohina Cave System on the Island of Hawaii, USA - MA170107-3 metaG ...
CGGAGGCGATGGAGGGACGGGGCCTGGCCAAAGGGAACCTGCGGGGGCAAAACGCACGCCGGACTCAGGGCCGGGAACGTGTGCTCAGTGCGCTCAAGCGGGTACGTCAAGCAGCAGTAGCGGGAAGCGGCATCCCTACCCACTGCGCCGTCTTGGCGTCATCACCTGAGGCAAGAGCCGGATGCGGGAAAGCCGCCAGTCCGGATCTGTGGAGGGGGTTATGGGCAACCATCATTCCTACTCCGACTCAGCGCAGCGTGTCACTGTACCGCAATTGTACCGAGCGGCCAGGCGATTAATCAAGTGTTTCTATAAGCTATTGATTTTATGGTGGGCCCGGTAGGACTCGAACCTACGACCAAGGGATTATGAGTCCCCTGCTCTAACCGACTGAGCTACAGGCCCGCGGCCCTCAACCGTTAATCGAGGAAGGTACGAAGTTGTTCCGAACGGGAAGGATGGCGCAGTTTCCGCAACGCTTTGGCTTCAATTTGTCTAATCCGTTCCCGTGTGACGTCAAATTGCTTACCTACTTCTTCTAAGGTGTGATCGGTGTTCATATCGATTCCGAAGCGCATCTGTAATACCTTGGTTTCACGCGGAGTTAATCCTGCCAATACTTCCCGCGTCGTCCGGCACAGACCCTCGAAGGTAGCGAGGTCCACCGGCATCAGTGTGTTTTGGTCTTCAATGAAATCCCCTAAATGCGAGTCTTCGTCGTCACCGATGGGGGTTTCCATAGAGATCGGTTCCTTCGCGATTTTTAATACCTTGCGGATCTTTTCCTCGGGCATTTCCATGCGCTTGGCCAGCTCTTCGGGCGTCGGCTCCCGGCCCATTTCCTGGACGATTTGGCGCGAGATGCGGTTGAGCTTGTTGATCGTTTCAATCATATGCACGGGAATTCGAATCGTTCTGGCCTGGTCGGCGATCGAGCGAGTGATCGCTTGCCGTATCCACCAGGTGGCGTAGGTGGAAAATTTGTAACCCCGGCGGTATTCGAATTTATCCACCGCCTTCATCAGACCGATATTCCCTTCTTGAATCAGATCCAGGAACAACAGCCCGCGGTTTGTGTACTTCTTCGCAATCGAGATTACCAACCGCAGGTTTGCCTCAACCATCTCCTTCTTTGCACGTCGTGCTTTTGCCTCCCCAATCGACATACGGCGGTTAATGTCTTTAATTTCAACAATCGTCAGTACTGTGTTTCTTTCAATCGCAGCGAGCTTCTTTTGCGCCTGGACAATTTCATCACCGTGTGCCCTGATGGCGGCCGCCCACGGTTTACGCGAACGCCCTAAGGACTTCGTCCATTGGAGATTGGTCTCATTGTTCTGCAACGAGCTGATTGCGTCTTTGCGTGGCATATTCGCACGCTGCGTGCAAATCTCCATGATTTCCCGTTCCAACACGCGGATATTCTCGACGATTTGCCGAACTTCGCTCGTGAGCTTATCGACAAGCTTGGGTACAAACCGAAACTCGAGGATATACACGCAAAGTCCGTCTCGCAGCCTTTTGGTCTTGGGATCATTGCGCCCGTTTCTCCTTACCGCGCTGAGGATCTTTTGGTGCATTTTTTTGAGGGCGACAAACCTCTCTTTGACCTCCTCGGGATTCAAAGCGAAACTCAATGGGTCTGCCTCGTCGTCTTGCTCTCGTTCCTCGGCCTCCTCATCCTCGTCTTTTAGGGGGCGAACGTTCGCCGATGCGATCGGTGGCTTCAATTCGCCCGCCTTTAGCTCCTCTCCGGAAGAGAAACCGTTGAGCACGTCGCTTAGTTTCGACTCGCCGGCCTCTACCTGGCCGTATTCAGTCAGCAGTTTTTCGACGATGTAAGGGAAGTCAGCGAGCGCCGAGAGTGCTTGATTGAGCCCTTCTTCGATGCGCTTTGCGATCGCGATCTCACCCTCGCGCGTGAGCAGGTCAACCGTGCCCATCTCGCGCATATACATGCGAACCGGATCGGTGGTGCGGCCAAACTCGTCGTCGACAGGCACAAAGGCGGCCGCGGCATCTTCCGCGACATCCTCATCGGCGGCAATCGCTGTATCAGCTAACAGCAGGGATTCGATATCAGGGGCCGTTTCATGGACCTCGATTCCCATGTCCGTGATCATGCCGATGATGTCTTCGATTTGCTCGGGATCGACGATGCCCTCCGGGAGGTGGTCATTGACCTCATGATAGGTCAGAAAACCTTGCTCCTTCCCTTTTGCGATGAGTTGTTTAATCTGCGAGCGTTCGTCGCCGGAGTCGATATCTTCGGGAGTATCCATAGTTTAAAGTATAAACTGCTCAATACGTTAAAAGATCAATTGAAAGTATAGTAAAGGAATTGTCAATCTGCCAGGTCGCTATGATTCAGAATTACCGATTTTATTTCACTGTATCGCTAGCGCTCGCGGCTGCTTTGCTGTTACTGGCGAGTGCTGCCCGCAGTTCCGCTTTTGCTCGCTGCGTAAGCGCGCCCGGATTGGATGTCAGCAACCGAGCCCGCCGTTGCTTGTTGGCGAGAGCCTGCAATCGCTCCATGGCCCCCGCGAATTCCGCTTCCAAAGCCTCATTTGATACCAGCGGCTCCTCGGCCGCCAGCCGATTCAAAAAACTGCTTTCCTCGGCGCCGCGCCACCGCTCAAGAAGGGCGCCGCAATGGATCCCCGGATGATCTTGGATTAAACGAACCAACTCCAAAAATATCCCGATGTGGGGAAGTCCCACCGGCGTGAGATCCTGGGTCAGATCGACCCGCATGGCTAATTCCGGCCGCCGCAGCATGATTACAATCGCATATTGAATAATGGATGGCGCTGGGCGGCGAGTGGGAACGACGACTTTCTCGGCCGGACGCGCCGTTCGCGCCAGAGCCGCTAATTCGTCCGCATCCAGCGTTGAAAGTTCCCCTAAGCGGCGTCGCAAAAGCTGTTGTAATGCGCCGGGGGGCAGAAGGTTTATGTATGGGTTTGCCAGCGCGACCAGCCGGGCGTTACCTTCAGGCGTATTCAGGTTGACCCTTTTTAAGAGACTTGTGAAGAGGAATTCCGAGAGCGCTGTCACCTTGTCCGTGGTTTCGAATAGCGTGGCGCCCGCCTTACGCACCCAACTGTCGGGATCTTCGTCTGCCGGCAAAAATAGAAAGCCCACCGTTCGCCCATCCTTCATCTGGGGCAGGATGACGTTAAGCGAGCGCCAAGCGGCGCGCTCGCCGGCCTCATCGCCATCGAAGCATAGAATGACCTCGGGAACCGCACGAAACAAGCGGGTGACGTGATCGCGGGTGAGTGCCGTGCCGAGGGTCGCGACCGCATGGTTGATCCCGAACTGCGCCAGGGCGATCACGTCCATATAGCCTTCGACGACCAAAAGGCGCGGCGGATCCGCGCCGACTTTTAAGGCCCGGTGCAATCCGTAGAGCTCGGCCCCTTTGTGGAAAACGGGAGTCTCGGGCGAGTTGAGGTACTTGGGCTCGCCGCCGTCCAGGCCACGTCCGCCAAACCCGACGATCCTGCCCCGCGTGTCTCGGATCGGGAACATGATCCGGTCGCGAAAACGGTCGTAATAGCGACCGTCCGATTTCGCGATCACAAGCCCCGCCAGGCTAAGCGTACGCAGGGCTTGCGGGGAAGTCCCCAAGGCCCGCTGCAGCCCATCCCAATCCGATGGGGCATAACCCAGATTGAAATCGGCGGCGACACGGCCGGTTAAACCACGCTGCTTGAGGTAGGCGACGGCCCGCTCTGCGGCGGGCCGTTGGCGCAACTGCGCCGCGTAGTGCTTGGATGCCTGCGCCAAGACATCGTACAGGTCAGCGCTTGGGGCTGGGGGCGTGCCAGGATCGGTGCTGGGGAGTGGGATGCCGGCGCGACCGGCGAGCTCAGATACCGCCTCGACGAAGCTCAGCCGTAGATAATTCATTAAAAAGTTGATGGCCGAGCCACCTGCGCCGCACCCGAAACAGTAATAAAACTGTTTCTCGCGGTTGACGCTGAACGAGGGGGTTTTCTCGTTGTGGAAGGGGCAAAGCGCCACATAATTGCGCCCGACCTTGCGCAAGTTAAGGAATTCTTCGATCACCTCGACGACGTCCGTCTTGGACAACAGCTCGTCGATGACCGGCTGTGAAATGCGGCGGGTCATGCCTAAGCCTTACTCTTTCGAGTATAGACGCGGCAAGCCACAATGCCAGTCTGTCGCGGTACCGGATCGGGCCGCTCGGATTCAGCCGTCCAGGCGGTGTTTAAGAGCCTGGCTAACCTGCGCCATGTCCGCGCGGCTGTGCACGCTGTTTGGGGAAGCTCTGCAAAAGTGTCGCGAGCAAGCCCAGATGCGCGAAGCCGCGGAGCGAGTCGCGAGACATATCAGGTAGATAGGCGAGCGACGCGCGAGCACGCGACAAAGCAGATGGGCTGCGCAGTAACTCTTGCAGAGCTTCCTTAAGCGTGAGCGGCATCCGCGTAGGAGCCTCGATGGAAACGCCGGACGACGGGTTTGCCCCGCTGCCCGAATGCGGAGGGTGTGAGGCGGGCCTGGGTACGGGCGAGTTTCTTTTGCCAGCGCTTGACGGCCGCGGCCGCCTTGCGCTTTCGCACCTGGGTCGGTTTCTCGTAAAATTCGCGCCGGTGCACCTCGGCGAGGACGCCCGCCTTTTCACAGGCGCGCTTGAAGCGCCGCAAGGCGATGTCGAAGGGTTCATTGTCTCTCACTCTTACTGACGGCATTGAGAATCGGATCCTTGTAAAGACTTAGTTTATTGCAAAAGCGACATAGTGTAATCGACTCCGTTCCCTGGGCAAAGTCCGTACCGTAGTTAAAAAGCAGTTCATGCGCGTGCTGGGAATAGAAACCTCGTGTGACGAGACCGGGATCGCGATCTACGATTCCGAGCGCGGGCTATTGGCGCACGTGTTGCGCACCCAGGCCCCCCTTCATGCCAACTACGGGGGCGTGGTGCCCGAGCTGGCCTCGCGCGATCATGTTCGCCACATTATCCCGCTGATCCGATCGGCACTCTGGGAGGCGGGCTGTGAGGCGCGGGATCTTGGGGGTGCCAGCTATACCGCGGGGCCGGGCCTCATCGGCGCGCTTCTCGCCGGGGCCGCCGTGGCGCGCAGCCTGGCCTGGTCGCTCGGGATCCCATGCTTAGGGGTCCATCATATGGAAGGCCATCTGCTCGCTCCGATGTTGGAGCCCGCCCCGCCCGAGCCGCCCCTGCTCGCGCTCCTCGTCTCCGGCGGGCACACCCAGCTCGTGGACGTGGCGCGGGTCGGGAGTTATCGGATCCTCGGCGAGTCCGTGGACGATGCCGCGGGCGAGGCCTTCGACAAGACGGCGAAGTTGCTCGGCCTCGGTTACCCAGGCGGTCCCGCGCTCGAGCGTCTTGCGGAGCAGGGCGACGCCGGCCGATTCGTGTTTCCACGTCCCATGACAAACCGGCCCGGCCTGAACTTTAGTTTCAGCGGTTTGAAGACGTTTACGCTCCAAACCCTGCGGGAGACACGCGACGATCAAAAAACGCGTGCGGATATCGCGCGCGCTTTTACCGATGCGGTGGTCGACACCTTGGTGATCAAGTGCCGGCGTGCGCTCAAGGCGACCGGCTACCGGCGGCTTGTGGCAGCGGGCGGCGTGAGCGCCAACCGCGCTTTACGCGCTCGCTTGCGCGAGCTTAGCGCAGAGGGGATCCAGGTCTACTATCCGCGGCCCGAGTTCTGCACCGACAACGGCGCGATGATTGCGTATGCGGGATGGGTGCGCCTTCGCGCCGGCCACCGCGACGGCCTCGAGTTCCCGGTACGGCCGCGCTGGCCGCTGGCCGAGCTGCCTCCCGTTTAGATCCGCGCTATTCCGCCCGTGCAGCCGCCTCTTTGGCACCGATTTTCGCTTCGGTCCCCGCGAGCAGCTTGCGCAGGTTTCCCCGGTGCCTCCAGAAGATCAGCGCCACCATCAACACGACGACTGCGGCATGAATCCAGGTGCCATCAAGCACAAAAACCATGAACGGCGCGCATGCGCTAGCCCCCAAGGCGGCCAGCGACGAATAGCGAAATAGGCCCGCTAAGGCCAACCATACCAACATGAAGCCGATCCCGGCCGGCCAAGCGAAGCCGTAGAGCACGCCGATGAAGGTCGCGACCCCCTTGCCCCCGTGGAAGCCAAAGAATACCGGGTACAGATGGCCCGAGAACGCTGCGAGGCCCATCAAGGCGAGACCCGTACCGGACACGCCCAGCGCGCGCCCAATGACCAGCGGCAGCAAACCCTTGAGCAGATCCCCCGCCAAGGTAATGACCGCCGCCGGCTTGCCGGCAAGCCTCAAGACGTTGGTCGCGCCTGGGTTACCCGAGCCCTGCGCGCGCGGATCGGGGAATCCGCGCGCCCGGCAAACGACGATGGCCGAGGAGATCGATCCCAAAAGATAACTGAAGACGATCAGGGCGAGCTCGAGCAGCATGGCGCTATTGGAGTCGCTTGGCCTTGACAGGTCAAGCAAGCATCGGGTTTAGTGTTCTATCATCGGACCGAAAAAGTAAAGTGAAAACCGCACAGGTAGCCGTGGCCAGACGCATACCATTGAACTGCGTATGGATATCATTTATATAAGCGATCTGCGCATCGAAGCCGTGATCGGGGTCTATGCCTGGGAGCGGCAGCTCAAGCAAGTGGTTATCTTCGACCTCGAGCTCGGCACCGATATCCGCAAAGCGGCGCTCACCGATTCGGTGGCCGACACGCTGAATTACAAAGATGTCGCCAAACGAGTGATGGCCTTCGTCGCAGACAGCCGCTACCAGTTGGTTGAGTCACTTGCCGAGGCCGTCGCCGAGCTCATCATCAAGGAGTTCGATATTCCCTGGCTCCGCTTACGGCTGAACAAGCAGGGCGCCGTGCGCGGCGTGCGCGACGTCGGCGTCATCATCGAACGCGGCCGCCGGGAGGAAGCGTGGCACGGGTCTACGTAAGCATAGGCAGCAATGTGGGGCGCCGGGAGAACATTCGCAGCGCTATCGCATCCCTGCGCGGCCAGTTCGGGGAATTGATGCTGTCGCCCGTCTACGAGAGCGCCGCCATCGGCTTTCCCGGAGATCATTTCTATAATCTTGTCGTGGGCCTCAGTACCGATATAGATCCGCACGGACTGCGGACGCGCCTAGCCGCGATCGAGTCTCAGCATGGCCGCACACCCGATACGCCGCGCTATGCGCCCCGGCCGCTCGACCTCGACATCTTGCTTTATGATGATCTCGTGATTCGAAACAATGGCTTGGACCTGCCGCGTAAGGACATCACCCGTTATGCCTTCGTGTTGCGGCCCTTGGCCGATATCGCGGGCGAGGTCATGCACCCGCTGGAGGGCCGGCGGATCCGGGAGCTTTGGGCGGAGTTTGATAAGAGAGGACAAGCGCTTGTGCCGGTTCCCCATGAAGACCTCCTGGGACCGTCTGCAAGCGCTTCGGGGCCGCGCGCGTGAACATCCTATGTCTGGGCGATTTCATTACCGAGGGCAGCGTTATGCAAAGTCAAAATATTTCGCCTGCGCGGCATGTACCCCGTAGGCGACCAAAGGGGAGAGTTACTCTACTCCCCTTCGGAAACCCCAATGCTAAAGTGCCCGCCGCAAGCGGCGGAATATTAACGAATAGAATACAAGCGGTGGCAAGAACCTTCGCGGGGCGTCATGCGGCAGCGCTCATCGCCGCCTCGATGGCGGCCGGGTGCGCGGGGATGGAAACCCACGAGCGCTTGGAAAACCTGGAGTTGAGCGTCGAGACCTACGAAAACGCGCTGCGCTGGGGCGATTACGACGCGGCGGCGTTGTATCGTGTTTCTCCTACCGGCCCCTACCCGCCGATCAATACGGAACCCCTTCAAGCTATTCGGGTCGCCTCCTACGAGATCGTCAATCAGACCATGAACGCAACTGAGACTAAGGCCATCATAACGGTCCTGTTTCGTTATTATTACCAGGATGTGGGCCAGGTCGCCACGCTTCGCGATGTCCAGAAATGGTGGTATGACGCGGCCCCGAAGCGCTGGTTCCTGGATGGCGAATTGCCGGATTTTCAGCGTCACTACGAATAGCTTGAGTCAATATATATCGCCTGCGGGGCAGGTACCTGGCAAGCGACGTCTGCCTAGCCCCGAGGCCGCGGCCCACAGCGCGCAGCTGATCGAGGCCATACGCGAGGAATCGGCCGTATCCGGTGGGAGCATGAGCTTCGCGCGCTACATGGAGCTCGCGCTCTACGCCCCCGGTCTCGGGTACTACAGCGCGGGTAGCGTGAAACTCGGCTCGAGCGGCGATTTCGTCACCGCCCCGGAACTCTCCCCACTGTTCGGGCGTTGCCTCGCGCGGCCGTGCCGCGAGGTGCTCGCGCGGCTCGGTGGCGGCGCCATCTGCGAGCTCGGCGCGGGCACGGGCAGGCTCGCCGTCGAGATCCTGACCGAGCTCGAACGCCGGGGTAGCTTGCCGGAAGCTTACTTTATTCTTGAGATCAGCGCGGATCTGCGCGCGCGCCAACAGGAATGGATAGAAAGCGCCGTGCCGCATTTGGCCTCAAGGGTCGCATGGCTAGAGCGGCCCCCCAGCGAGCCTTGGCGCGGGATCATGATCGCTAACGAGGTGCTCGACGCGCTGCCCGTGCACCGCTTTCGCATCGCTGGTGGGAATGTTTACGAACAACGCGTGGGGTGGCAGGGCGATAGCTTCACATGGGCCGAGGAGGTCTCCGCCGAACCGCGCCTCCGAGCACAGATCGAGGCGATCCAAAGCGCATTGGGCTCCCGGCTCCCGGAGGGCTATGTCTCCGAGGTCAATCTCGCCTTAACGCCGTGGTTAGGGACAGTAACGGAATTTCTAAGCCGCGGAATATGCCTCTGCATCGATTATGGTTACACGCGCCGCGAGTACTACCTGCCCGAACGACGCGAGGGCACGCTGATCTGCCACCACCGCCATCGGGTCCACGCCGATCCGCTGATCCTCACCGGACTCCAGGATATCAGTAGCTTTGTCGATTTCACCGCCCTAGCTGAATCCGCGGAAACTTGCGGGCTCGCGGTTTTGGGCTACACTACCCAAGCCCATTTCCTGATCGGTTGCGGTCTTGAAGAAGCGCTTCAGTCGCTGCAAGCGGCCAACCCGAAGAGATACGTGGAACATATCCAGGAGGCGAAACGACTCACCCTGCCTGCGGAGATGGGAGAACGGTTCAAGGTGATGGCCGTAGGAAGGGCGTGGGATGGACCGCTTACGGGTTTCAAGACCTACGATCAGCGGTATCGTCTGTAGAGCCAGCGCCGCAAAGCCAACCATGCCCGAAGGTTCTGCGCGTGTTTCCGGAGGGGGCGGCGGTGTCAACCAACGACCGGATCGTCGGGCGGCTCGTTGCGGTTGTCCGCGCCTTCGGGGAGCGGGAAGTGCTGAACGAGCAATGCATGCACTGCGCCGATCGCCTCGTTGAGGCCGGCCTCGAAGCGCCTAGCGTTGAAGGCCGAGGACATGTCGGCCACGAGCTTTTGCCAATGGCCTTTCGGCACGCGGTGCGCGAGTCCGCGGTCGGCGACGATCTCGATCGCATGTTCGGCGAGCAACAGGTAGATCAGGACGCCGTTGTTGTGTTCGGTGTCCCACACCCTCAACTTGCCGAACATCGCCACCGCGCGCTCGCGCGCGGTGGCGTTGCGCCACAGGTACGACAGCGGCAAGCCCGCCTCGATGCACAAGCGGATCTCGCCGCTGTGGCCGCGTTCGCTGTCTCTCACGCGGGTCTGCAAACGTTCGAGCGCGCCTTTGCCTAACGCGCGGCGCGCGTCGCTCTGGTCGAGGAAACGATGCTTCAACAGCCGCAGCCAGCGGGTCATGTGCGTTCCTGTGCTTTCACCAGTCGCCCGACGCGCCGCCGCCGCCGAAGTCGCCACCGCCACCCGACGAGTAGCCGCCGCCTCCACCACCGCCCCAGATGATCGGTCCGCCGACCCGGCGTGACAGGCCGCGCCCGGCGCCGAAACCGAACACGCCGACCAGCAACAGCGCGATCAGTCCCGCCAAGCCGGCCAGCAGCAGACTCTCGCTGAACCACCAGCCAAAGGCCGAGGCGGCGCCGCCGGTGGCGAGCGCGCCGAGCTTGCGACCCAGCATGCCGGTCAGCACCGCGCCGAGGATCGGCACCGCGACGAAGAAGAAGATCGCCATCTCGTCGAGCTGTAAGCCGGGCCGCGCCGTCGCTTGATCGCGTTGCGGGGGTGCAGTCAGCGCTTCGCCGCGGATGCGCGCGAAGAGCTGGTCGACCGCCTGGTTCAGGCCGCCGGCAAAGTCGCCGGCGCGAAACGCCGGCTTGATCGCACTGTCGATGACCTGCTTGGCGACGATGTCCGGGATCGCGCCTTCGAGCGTCTTGGTCGGCGCGATGCGCACGCGCCGATCGTCCTTCGCGACGACGATCAAAAGGCCGTCGCCGACGTCGCGGCGGCCGATCTTCCAAACGTCGCCGAGGCGCTGCGTGTAGTCGGTAATGTCTTCGGGCTTCGTGCTCGCGACGATCACGATCGCGAGCTGCGAGCCGACCTCGCGCTCGAAGGTCGCGAGCTTGGCTTCGAGCGCGCTGCGCTGCGTCTCGCTCAAGGTGCCGGTCTGGTCGATGACGCGCGCGGTGAGCTGCGGCACCGGCTGCTCTTGCGCGCGGAGCGGCGTTGCTAGCAGCGCGGCGAGCACCAGCCAGCACGCGCGCCCGCAAAAGCGCATCACTTCGATGCGGGCCTGTCGAAGCTCACCTTGGGTGGCGTCGAGATCGCGGCCTCATCCAGCACCGTGAAGCTCGACTTGACGTCGTAGTTGAACAGGATCGTGGTGAGATTGCTCGGGAAGCTGCGCGCGAGCACGTTGTATTCGGCCACCGTCTTGATGTAGCGATTGCGCGCAACGGTGATGCGGTTCTCGGTGCCTTCAAGCTGCACGCGCAGGTCCTGGAATCCCTGGTTGGCTTTCAAGTTCGGGTATGCTTCGGCGACGGCGAGCAACCGGCTCAACGCGCCGCTCAACTCGCCTTGCGCCCTCTGGAACTTGCCAAACGCTTCAGGGTTGTTGATGAGCTCGGGTGTGGCCTGGATCGCGGTCGCCTTCGCGCGCGCCTCGACCACCTTGGTGAGCGTTTCCTGTTCGAAGCTGGCTTCGCCCTTCACCGTGTTGACGATGTTGGGAATCAGGTCGGCGCGTCGCTGGTATTGATTGAGCACTTCGGACCACGAGGCCTTGACCTGCTCGTCGAGCCGCTGGAAATCGTTGTATCCGCAACCGGTGAGGCCAAGCGTCACCGCCAGCAGGAAGCACCAAGCTATGAATCTACGCTGCATAGGTTAGGGAAACTCTGAATAAGCTACTGCGCCGCCCATCTGCTTTGTCGCGTGCTCGCTCGCCGCTCGCCTATCGTGTGATATGTCTCGCGTCTCACTGCGCGGCTTCGCGCAGCTGGGCGTGCTCATAACACTTATTCAGATTTTCCTTAGCTTTCGTCGCGCGAATTCAGCCGTGCGACTGTACGACATCGCCGTGCTGTTTGCTACTGCATAAACAACCGCACAAGTTGCCAAAGATAGCTGGCGTGCCTCGGTGCTCACGCTTCATACTCTTGAGCCGCGTCGAGGCGCACGGTGCCGTCATCCTCGAAGGCGAGCGTAATGAGGTTAGGCCGGCAGCAGACCGCGCAGTCCTCGGTGAAGGTCTGGCAGCGTCCCCCGCTCGGGTCCACCAAAACGTCGTTGTCCTCGCCGCAGAACGCGCAACTATACGTCACGATCGTCATTTTACACGCTATCATGTCCTGCAAGGAGGTGCTCCGGGGTGCAGCCTTCGGGGAATTATGGCCCGGCTGAGCTCGGGCCGCGCTATGGATAGGGCAGCAATCCGCGGGAGAGCGACACGTTACTGCAGAATGCTTATAGAAGCGGCGAGCGCGCCGAATCGTCTTTCAAGTACTGCAACTGTCCGCATCGTGCACTTAATTCGTCGAAAAAGCGATGCACGGTTTCAAGCTGTGCTTCGACCGTTTCCAGTGTGTTCATGCGAGCGCGGAAGGCGGCGCAGCCGACCAAGCCCTTGGTGTACCAGGAGATATGCTTGCGCGCCACACGCACGCCGGTGAAGGTTCCGTAAAACGAATACAGATCATCGAGGTGACCGAGCAGTATGCGATGGATTTCCTCAACCTGCGGCGGCGGCAGCTCCATGCCGGTCTTAAGGTAGTGGTCGATCTCGCGGAAAATCCATGGACGGCCCTGCGCCGCGCGGCCGATCATCACCGCATCGGCGCCGGTGTATTCGAGAACGTGTTTCGTTTTCTGCGGCGTGGCGATGTCGCCGTTGGCGATCACGGGAATTTTCACCGATTGTTTAACCGCCTTGATGGTGTCGTACTCGGCCTCGCCCATGTACATGCAGGTGCGCGTGCGGCCATGGATTGCGAGTGACCGAATGCCCGATTGCTCGGCAATCCTGGCGACGGTGAGCGCATTCTTATTGTCCTTGTTCCAGCCGGTACGGATCTTCAAGGTGACGGGAACACTCACCGCCTTGACGACGACCTCGAGAATGCGCGCCACCAGCGCTTCGTTCTGCAGCAGCGCAGAGCCGGCGTAGACATTGCAAATTTTTTTGGCCGGGCATCCCATGTTGATATCGATGATCTGAGCGCCGCTGTCGACATTGTACCGCGCGGCTTCGGCAAGCATGCCCGGATCGGCGCCGGCGATCTGGATCACCTTGGGCTCGACCTCGCCTTCATGGTTACCGCGACGGATGGTTTTCTCCGATCCCCATAGCAGGGAGTTGGACGCGACCATCTCCGAGACCGCCATACCGGCACCCATCAGCTTGCAGAGCTGACGGAAAGGCCGATCGGTCACGCCCGCCATGGGCGCAACGATCAGATTGCTCTTAAGACGGATGGAACCGATCTGCATCGGATCAAAAAACCCTCCCGGCAAACAACGTGCGTAGAATGCTCTTGCTCACCATCAATGCGCACCGGCTTCGTTGCCCCAGATCTCTTGCAGCCGCGCCTCTCGCCCGCAAGCGTAGCGGTAGTAGCGATAACGCAGGGGATTCTTCTTGTAGTAGTCCTGGTGATAGTCCTCGGCCGGATAAAAGGTCCCGGCGGCGGCGATCTGGGTCTGAATCGGGCTCTTTAGTTTTCCGGACTTCTCCAGCTCTGCTTTGCTCGCATCGGCCAGTTTCTTCTGTGTCTCGTCATGCGTGAAGATCGCGGTACGGTACTGCGGTCCGCCGTCACAGAACTGGCGGTCCTTGACCGTAGGATCGACGCTACGCCAGTACACGTAAAGCAGCCTCTCGTAGCTGACTCTGGCGGGATCGAACACGATCTCCACGGCTTCGGCATGACCGGTGGCGCCGGAGGAGACTTCCTCGTAAGTGGGGTCGGGTTTGCTGCCGCCAATGTAGCCGGAAACGGCCGCGATCACCCCGGGCACTTTCTCGAAGTCGGATTCGGTGCACCAGAAGCAGCCGCCGGCAAACGTGGCCTTGTCAGTGGCCGCCGAACCGGCGCCGGAGAAGCCGGCGCACACCGCCACTACGACCGCAGCGGCGGCACGCCGGATTGACGTGTTCATGTCAGGTCCGGAGCTCAGGCAGCGGCTTGCCTGCCGCCACGAAGCGCAGCGCCACGCCGTTGTTGCAGTAGCGCAAACCGGTAGGCGCGGGACCGTCGTCAAACACATGACCCTGGTGGCCCTCACAGCGGGCGCAGTGGTACTCAGTGCGCGCCCAGATCAGCTTGTAATCAATCCGCGTGGCGACGCGGCCCGGCAGTATGTCGAAGAAGCTCGGCCAGCCGGTGCCGCTCTCGAACTTGTGTCTGGCGTCGAATAGCGGCAGGTAGCAGGCGGCGCAAAGGAACAGGCCCGGACGCTTCTCGCCGTTGAGCAGGCTGGTGCCGGGGCGCTCTGTGTCTTCCTCGAACAGCACCTGGTACTCCTCGCGGCTGAGGAGTTTTTTCCACTCGTCTTTGGATTTCATCAGTTTGCTGACTTTAGGTGGGGACTCGGCGGCAGCGGCCTGCACGGAAGCTATGCCCAATCCCAACGTAGCGCCGACAGCGGCGAGGGTGCGCATAAAGTTTCGTCTGTTCATGAGCTAAGGTTTTGTTGAAGCTGCCGTTATGGACGCTCGCGCAGCGCCTTTAGTTCCCCCACGATTCATACTATTTAGAGGTCCTTCAGGAAGTATGATACGTCCTTTTTCATAAGCTTCCGCTCCGCCGTAAATCGTCGATGTTCGCCTTTGCTCATTCGCTTCGCTCCATCTGCAGACAGACTCCGCAGTAGATCGAATCTCTCATCTTCACACTAGCTTTTTGTCCGGACGTCGATGAAGCTACACACCCATTAGCAACCTTGCCCAACTGTTTGGTGGCCCAAATGAGGTCTCTTATCGAATTTGAACTCTCTATAATCACCCTTCTTTTTGACATAGTGTAGAAACACCTGCACCTGGCGCTCACCCTCGAAAACCTCTCTCCAATGGGGTATCTCAATTCCTTTGTAGATAAGAGCATCACCTAGTTCAAGCTCGACGCTGGTTACATTGTCGCCGGTCTCGATATAGAGCGGCCAGATACCTGGGCAATCGTAACTGATGGGCAAAGTTACGCTCACCTCACACGAGGGCCTGTCCACGTGCTTGGCAAGCACCGCGCCTTTAACATAGATGCGCAAATAAGAATAGGTTGGGTACAACTCGCAATTGATCGTTCTCGATAAAACTGGGGTCATGATATCCAGCAAAGTCTCTGTGATAGCACACCCAGCAGTGGAGAAGGCCTTTTTGACCTGTCCATCATCGTAATGAAGAGATGAGCTCGCTTCCAACACTTTTACGTTCTCGGATATGTAGGCGCACATAAGTCGAGGTATCCACTGTTTGAGTACTACATATCCGTCTCGTTCAAACATCTGATCACATCCGATCGCGTTTACCCCTGGATTATTTTTACTTTGATCCGCGTAGGCCTGTGAATCTGAACGTGTGTTATTCATCTCATCCCTAGGAATCTTGTCGTTCGCGATGGGTCTTCTATTGAATGTAGGCTTAATACCGACATTCAAGATTTAAAGACTTTCAAGGTCTGTGCGACGAATCTTCCAGCAGCCATCGTCGACGACTGTTACTTTTTGCTCCTGTACAAGTCGTTCCAGGTACTCAGGCGATAAACCCGAATACTCGGCTGCCTCTTCGAGGGTTAGGTACACCTTTTGAAACGGTCGCGGCCGCGGCATACCTAGCGCTTTTACTGCGTCGATCAGCCACTCCATGTCAGGGGAAGTCTCGTCGTTGTCCGGGCTTGCAGTTCTTTCTCTAATAAGCCACCCATTGACAGTGAAACGACTATTCACGAATTTGCGTGTGGGACACCGTACCGGCATAACCTCGTGGTCGTATGAACTGGGAAAGAACACGAGGGTGTTCTGTCTCGGCATAATTGTCCTATTACGTCTCTTTGCGGAATTCTCCACTTCGCTATCCGCCGCATCATGGATTCTGAGTTGGCCTCCGCTAAAAGCCTTGGGTTCAGAATAGAAATAGTGAACATATGAAAGTTCCCGCAGAGGAATATCTAACGGTTCCACAGCACTGTTGTCACGGTGCACCTTAAAAAAATCACCGTGATTGCTCGCAGTGATCTGAGTATCTATATGCGATATGGGGAATGATTCTCGCCTGAAAACTCTAAGGACGTCAGGAAGAATCTCACGTATGCGATCTTGAATTAGCGTCCCATATTCTCCGAGATCATACAAGACGCGGGACTTTCGATAGGAAGTGTCGGTTGATGCTTCCGGCACACCGTCTGGTATTACAGTGCTCGGCGTGAAATCCGTTTCGTGCGTCAAAACATACTTCGTTAACCCCCGCAATTCCCTCTGCGTGAGGAAGTCTCTCTTGACAAACACCTCCAGCGGCTTATTTCCTTCACTCTCGAAATTTCGCGGTTTAGAGGCTCTGTTTGCAAACCGTCGCGTCATAGACGTGGGGATCCGTTCCAGCTTAAGAATCGAAGCATATGGGAACTGTTTTTATCTCTCGGAGTCATTTTAAGTCAATAACTCAGCCACAGAAAAGCGATTGTCTTTTTGGTCATTCTCGGGCATTAAAAAATTCCATGACTTTCGGGTAAATGGTGATTCCTTCGGCCCGCTAAATGAAGGATGCATGACCAACATTAGGTGCCCCAATAAAGTCAATATAGATTTACAGAGAATGAGATGCGCCGGTGAAGCTCATCGTATCTAACTTAGAGAGCTTGAGGACATATGTCAGCCGCGAGTTTTATTTCATCATGAGGGATCTTATCTCAACTCATGGGTGGCGGCACATCGAAATGCATAAATTGTGGAATGGTGGACCATAAGGGACAAGCTCATCGACGAGATGCGCGAAGCCGCGGAGCGAGTCGCGAGACATATCAGGTAGATAGGCGAGCGACGAGCGAGCACGCGCCAAAGCATATGGGCTGCGCAGTAACTTTTGCAGAGCTTCCCTAGAACCGGACGGGAAAGCACTGCTAGACGAGAGCAGCTACGCAGTTCACCTTTGGAACGAAATGTGGAAAGCCGCGAGTCTCATCGATGAGCTGGCACGGGCAATGACGTCGTGATGCCTCTCCGGAAGGAGGGACGAGGCGCATCAGTGTTTGTTTCAGTCAGCCGGATAGGCGGCGACAACTTCGAGCATGACCAGCGCTCCCGCCGGAAGCGACGCCGCGGCGAACGCCGTGCGCGCCGGTAACGCTGTGACACCGAGACCGGGAAGCCAAGCGGCGTAGATCACATCTACGGCTTTGAAATCCTTGATGTCCGCGAGCAGCAGCGTAGACTTGACGATATCCGAAGGAGAGCATCCTGCCGCATTCAGAATCGCTTCGACATTCGACAGCATCTGCCTGGTTTGAGCCTCAAGGCCCTCCTCCAGCTTGCCGGTCTCGGCGCTTCGGCCTGTCTGGGCAGTCACGAATACGAGATCGCCTGTGCGAATGGCTTGCGAGTAGGTGCCGGTCGCGGGGGCGGCTGCGTTCGTGGCGATGCGAATCTTGTTTACCATCTGAGGTGCTCCTTCGCTGAAGGCAGTAAGCGAACCTAGAATTCCTATTTATCCATCCGCTCAGCTCTGAGCGGGATTTCGAATTTGACCTTTACAGGCCCCCCACCGAGCGGTGCCAGATCGAGGAGTTGCGGCTGCTCGGGATGGATGATTTGTAGCAAGACCACGTTGGTGGGATCCGCGAACTCCAAGTCGAAATAGTGGAATTGCGTGATGTTCGATGCATATATCCAGAGGTTGGTCTGGTCGCGTATCCACCGCCTGAAGCTCTCGCTCTCCATGGGTTCTGTACGGATGTCAAGAGGAACTTCGGACAAGAGTTGTTTGGTCAACTCAAAGTTGTCAAAAGCATACTGCCAGCTTTGCTCGTAGGGACGTTTGGTAGAACCGCGTGAGCGGGGGAGACATCCCTTTTGCTTAAGACGGATGTTCTCTCGCACGAATTTTTCCTCCTCGGTCCCAGCATCGTAGTCCCCGGCTGTGAGTCGGCCGAGAAAGTGCTCGACGTCCCGACTTGTCGTAAACACGCGGTAGATAATGCGAAAATAAGTGAGTGCGGTGGGGTTGATGTCGAAGATCGTAATCCGCTTGGGCCGCCAGAGCGCAATGAGGTTGAGACCGTACAGACCGCCCACAACGCTAATCATATGAATATTCTCACGCCTCTCTGGGACCACACTCTCGTAGTGGGCGCGGAACTCCGAAAACTCGCCGAATGATCCATCCTGATACCCGTCATCGGTACCGTAGAACACGTTCTCCGGGTGGTCGTGGTACATTTCCCGGTTGAAGGCTCTGGGTGCCTTTGATGTCACGGTTACTCCCTCTTTATCTTTGGTGTTTGTGAGCGAAGATTGTCGAGCTCGGCCTCCCTGACGAGCGGGAGAACCTCCTGGCCGAAAATATCCACCTCATCAACCTCAGGCCAGCCCGAAATGATGAACTCGCTGACGCCAACCTGTTTGTATGCGAGAAAAGCCTCGGCAAGCTCCTTCGGCGTCCCCAAAAGGGTCGTCCAGACGGGGCCGTAGTGCGGCACCAACCCGGCCCATAGGGAACGGTTCAGCCAGTGCGCGTCGCTCGTCACACCGACACCTTCCCTGTACATTTGGGAATCGTCTTTGAGGCGCGTGGTGCTTTCGTGTTTGTCCTTCGGCAGCAGAGACTCGGCGACGCTGACCGCTTCCTCCCGCGTCGGCCTGCATATCAGGCCCAGCCTGAGACAGACCGCGATCCCACGTTCTCGAACACGCGCCACCACGGGTCGAAGCTTTTCGGGAGAGTCAATCACGCGCAACCAGCACGTACCCTGTGAGTAAGCCAATTGCTCAGACGCCTCGGAGTGACCAGAGATATAGATTTCGGGAGCGGTTCTATCCGGCGCGAGAAAAGGCGTGTGGAGCTTTCCATGCTCGACTCGATAGTGTTTGCCGTCGAAGTCAACCTCACCATCACTGCGCCAGAAGGAATGACAGACCGCTAAAAACTCCTCGGCGCGCGCGTACCTGTCATCGTGCGCGAGAAAGTCACCGTAGCCGCGTTGCTCTAATGTTGAGCTGCCCGCGACGATGTTCAAGGCAACGCGCCCATGGATCAGTGCGGAAAGGGTGTTGATCTGCTGGACGAAAGTCGTTGGCTGCATCAACCCAGAGCGGTAGGCGATAATGTATTTGAGCTTCTTCGTGGCTCCGCCGAGCGCGCAGCTCACGAGAATGGGGTCTGGCTCGAAGCGGCTGAACGAGATCAGGACCGACTCGATTCCGGCTTCCTCCGCGTGGCGGGCGAAGTGTACCCACCCATCCATGTCCGGCCGAGCTGCCAGCGAGGTGCTGCTAGTCGATTCGATTCGATAACGGGCGGCCTCCTGAGGCGTCTGAGGCGCGTCAACGGCTACCTCTCCACCCTTAGGAAGCATCCAGTGGAATCTCAGATTCATAGTTTATCCTCAGGTTGCACTGGGAAGACTACTTGGTCTTTTTTAGAATACAGCAGTGTTGCCATTCAGGGCTGACGGGTGGATGCACTGTTGCATCCGGGAAGAGCGACGCCATGTAGTCGGCGGTAAAGAACGAGCAGTAGGACTCGAGAGGTTTGCCCACACGGGTCTGATGGCAGAGCTCGTCCTCGGGTTCCACATAGAGATCCTCGTCGATGAGAACACACCATTGCGCCCGCTCGAGGATTTCATCGGTGCCGCAAGACTCCAAGTGAAGTCGCACAGCAGAGCCTGAAGGCAGTGTGGGATCGGACAGGGACCTGTCATAATGCGGATCGGAAAAGGTAAACGCCAGAACACCCTCGGGAGCCAGCATGCTTCGCAGTGACCCGACCAGCTCAAGCATCTCGCTCCGGTCGGTGTGAGTAAAGACGGAGAAGGCCAGGATGATGTCGAACTTCACCCCACAGTCCGGGACGGGCAGATGGCGAACCCCGCTCGGATTGTACTGTGAGCTATAGCGGTTATAGTGTACGAAATGAGCCCGAGGGTAAGTGCGGCGCCCTTGCTCGACTACATCCAGGTTCAAATCTATGCACCAGTAGTCATTGTGGTCAACGTGGTTACCTGCACCTACCAAAAACGTGCCGACATTGCCTCCAAAGTCCAGAAGTTTACGACCCTTCCATCTGGGGCGCTCAAGCCGTTGGTCGAAGTAGGAGAATTGTGTAGACCGGGTGGAGACAAGATTCCACGCGAACGACCGCCCCTCCACAAAGAGAGATCCCGCACCGGGAACAAACAGCGCTTCGTCGGCAAGTGACATCATTCACCCCCTTCAAACCTCGACGGTCCACGGTACTGGTTCTGGAAGGACACCATGACGTTTGGCCCATCGTTGTAATGCCCAGGCCTGGGTGTCGACGTCCCGATATTCGCCCAGCAATTGACGCGTAATCGGATCAGTCTTCGCCAGATGCCGCTTGTCTGGCACTTCGAGGTAGACTTCGGTCTTCATCCAGCGGTACGAATAGCCGTACATCAGCACCTTTGATATACGATTGCTCCGATTGGGAGTAGCGGTATGAAAGATACGGTTCTCGAAGAGGAAGGCATCACCCGCCTTCAATGTGAGATCGCATACCTCCACGTCTGCTGGGTCGACCTGGCCCTTCGGAAGAGCCAGTGGTTTGGTTCTGTGATGACTACCACGCGCTAATAACGTCATGCCGCTGTTGGGCTGGTGAAAATCCGTCAGACAGTAGCAGATCTTGATACCTACCAGCGGCAGAGATTCGTGGCCCAGGTCACGCGGAATCCGAATATCTCGATGCCATCCGCGTCTAAAGGTTGGCGCATTCAGGCATTCCGGTCTCTTATAGATGAGTGTGTGCGAATGCAGGTGAATATTGGGGCTGAGCAACTGGACGACGAGCGGGACGGTAGAACTATTGGCGACCAGAGCGAAGAGTGCTTCTTCTCTGAGTAAGCCTGGTCGTAAGTCGAGATGGTTATACTCCGGCCGTCCGGTCATTTCGGGTTTTTTAAGCAACGGTTCCGCCAGACGGTCGCTCGCCTCGACGAGACGGTCTACCGTTACTGCCGATAGAGCATCACGCACTACTAAAAAGCCGTCCTCGGCAAAGGATTGTCGCTGCTCCGGTTTGAGATGAACGAAATCCAATGGCGCTATCCCTTTTCCGACGTCAGATAATCTCCGTTTCCTAGCTCATAACTTTCTAATGACACAACAATGTTGCATCTCGTTGTTGACAGGAGGCAGAACAGTAGCATGTGGAAACAAGATCTTCATATATTTTTCGGTGTAAAAGGCATGACATGTTTTCTGTCGTTCTGGTTCATAAGGTTGAATATCTTCAGTCTCGATATATAGATCGTCACTGTTTACGAGCATGAGCCAATCGGCATGTTGTGCTCTTCTAATCAGGTTCCGCATGTCAATATTCAAGGTAGTGCCTCTTTCTCTTGCCAATTGCTTTTCTCGCTCCAATCGCCACTCAAAGTTATTTCCGTGATACTGCCCCGGCCAAGAAAAATAATGTGGATCTATGAATGTAAAGGCTAACGCGCCATTGTTCGCTAAGAGACCTTCTAACTGGTTGACCAACTGAAGCATGTCGGTCTGTGTTGTATTCGTAAAGACGGAATAAGCAACGATATAACTAAATGTCTGGTCCAGAGCAGGAAGTGTTAGATTTGGAACTCCGTGCGGGTTGAAGAAGAAGCAGTAGCGATTGTAAAAAACCCAGTGCGACTTCGGGTAGAATGCCTGACCCCGCTCCAATGTGTCCCTGTCGACATCGATGCACCAGTAATGTTCTTGTTCGATGGTTGAATTCGGATCTCTTAAGAGGTTGCCGATGTTCCCTCCGAAATCCAGTACCTTCTTCCCTCGCCACACCGATTCGCCCACTTGCAGGGAGAAATAAGTAAACTGCCCCGTTTTCGTTGAGACGAACGCCACGGTTATCCTCAATCCGGGTTGTTTCAGCGCGTACTAGGAAGCGGTTTCAGTAAACTTCTGGCGATTGCCTTGAGGAAGGCGCACTGCATGAGTCCCACCCCCTATAAATGCTTCAGGAGAATCTGGTGAACTCGGTCAAGCCTCAATCCCGGCGGTAAAAGAACTCGCGATTAAGGTAGTTTGATCTCCCGCTGTCGTCCCGGAACGTAACGAACAGCACGATCACCAGCACACCCTTGTTGACGCGAAGATAAGTCTCCGCTCTCATGAAGCCCAAGTCGAAATCGGCAGCCAGGGCCACCGCCCGCTGTCCTGCTTCTTCCTCCAGATTCGCCAGCGCCGTCGCCCGGGTCGTCGGCCAATCAATCGGACCGTCGGCTCCAACACACCTGACACCGACGCTTAAGTGTTCGTCGTTCCGTTCTATAACAATTGCCGCTATTCCCCGCGTGTCTGGGTCCGTATTCACCCATCGACCAATGAGCTTGCCGGCGCTCAATTTTCTGGTCGCCGGATCCGAGAGCGCGGGGTCCAAATCGCCGCTCTGTTTGAACTCAAAGGTCTCGGTCACGATTGAACTCTCAATCAATTCGATCAGAGCTTCCGTTAAGAAGCGTGTAAATAAGGTCGTTCATTTCAATTATGCTACTAATATCTAGCTTGACCGCTTGCTCACGCTGGGAATGTTGTGTCACAGACGAAAGCATAATAGACAAGATCAAAATTGGAATAACCACCAAAGCCGAAGTTCGAAGCTTAATGCGCGACCCTTCAAGTATCCGCAAAGGCGGCATGGGTAACCCCTTCGAATACCCAGAGCGGCGGCAGCAACGAGACTTGGACGCATAGCTGCCATCAAACTAACATGGCAGAACTACGCCCTTGGCCCACCTCCCATTATCATGGCCTCAAAGCATTCTCGATAAGACAATGATTTATGAAACAAATATTAAAATATTATTATTTGTATTTCAGTACGTTATCTCAAAGGAGCCATTTTAACAAAGTGAAGATTAAGAGCCTCAATGAAACCATTGACGATATATTGATGCATAAGAAAAGCATCAGCCGCTATGGTGATGGCGAATTGAAAATGATGCTCAATAAAGGAAAAATTGTCTTCCAGCCGGAAAGCCCAGAATTGTCCAAAAGGCTTAAGGAAGTTCTCAGCTCCGATTTGGACAATCTTATCATCGGGCTTCCCGGGCCATTATGTTCTGTAAAAAAAGAAACCCTGAACTCAAAGTATTTCTGGATTGGGTTTATCAATCTGTATGGCAATTTGATTTCCGAATATTTAGACCCGAAAAAAGTGTATGGAAATGCAGGAATTTCCCGCTTTTATATGGGTTTAAAAGATAAAAGGTTATCCGTGCAAATCCTGGAAAAGCTAACGAAGATATGGGATAAGAGAGAAATATTGATTATAGAGGGCGAATTGTCAAGAATGGGTGTAGGCAATGATTTGTTTGAAAATGCCGCCGGTCTGAGCCGGATGGTTTGCCCGGCTGAAAATGCATTCGAAAAATATCATGAAATTTTGGAGGCTTCCAAAAAATACGGAAAAGATAAACTGATACTCATTTCATTAGGGCCAACGGCCACCATTTTAAGTTATGACCTGGCAAAAAGCGGATATTGGGCACTAGACATCGGGCATATTGATGTGGAATATATGTGGATGCTCAGCAACGCACAAACGAAAATCCCAATAAAAGGTAGGTATGTCAGCGAAGTCAGAGGTGAAACAGATTATGAAATTCCTGAAGCATACAGGGATTATTATTACAATAGCATAGTTGATACGATAGGCCTGTGAAGGGAAACTTTTCGATTACAGTGTTATGTGGGTGTGAATTCCATTGTATTGCTCGTGGGCCAGAGCAAAGTACTCACGCACAAAATAGTCCGCGCGGCGGCTCTCATCCTTGAAGCTGTGCAATTGGGCGAGTACCAGCAGCCCCTTCATGATCATCCCTTGGAGCCGTGTTTCCACAAAGCCGAAGTCGTAGACGCAGGTAAAACCTGCAGCTACGCGCGACGATGGCGTCGATGCAAAGACGTTGGCGGCAGTCGTTCCCCAGTCGATCAAACGGTCTGGGCCAATGGCGTATGTCTGCAGCGAGAGATTGCCAAGGGATTCGGACATCACGATCCGGGCGATGCCATTCGTATCGGGATTTGAGTTAATCCAGGTCCCAGGGAACGCCCGAATATCGATCGGCCCAGCCGCATCGACATTTACACGATCACAAATTTGAGCGAATTGCATTCGCTGCTCCGTTCATGAAGTTCTGATCCAACCGCGAATCATCAAACGATTCGAAGCGTCGCCATCGATGATTGGTGTGCGAGCATGAATCGTCCGCGTGTTGTCCGAAAGCAATAACTCGTCCTCCCGCATCAAGAGGTCAATGGTGCCTATGGAAGCAGCGATGACCTCTTCAAAGGCGTCCAATGAAGTTAGCATTTCGTCCGAGAGCTTAGCACCGGTGAAAGCCAGCGCTAGGTCAATTGTGTATCGGCGCCAACACATGCTGGATTCGGTCAGCACGGTCCGCCATTTCAAGCCGCCCCCACTATAATCGGCCAACTGCCACGGCACAGGCTCGGTCTCCAGCAGTTCAAGCGTCCCGGTTCCCAGGCGGTTTTTTACTTCGCCTCGTACCGTGTCAATGTCCAGAATTCGTGACCGACCGCCGCCCCCACGATCGGCGTGGACGCACACCATCGAGATCAGTTCGACCGGGGTTTCCCAGTCCGCGGTATCCGTGTGCAGTCTTTCAGTTTCACGACCTCCTCGCGAAGAACTCTTGTCAGTCGCGGGCTGGACATAATGAACGAGTTGGGCACGCGGCTTTCGGTAAGGAGGAGCCACCAACTCTCCAAAGGCTCGGTTGAGGGCGACAAACAACCTGTTTCCCCGGTCGAAACGAAGGCCCTGCACCAACACGCAGTAGGGCCGCTGGGCGATTCGCTCCTTGACCAGGCTGACAAGCCACTCAAAACCATCGGGACAAGTTTCACGAAAACGATCAAGTAAAAGGTTCTGTAAAGCAGATGAGTAGAACGCTCTGTTATCGTACAGAGGGAGGCTCTCGGCAGCCTTTAGTAGTTCACCCGCCAGCGCGGGCGAGACTTCGATTTTTCCCGTTCCCGGAAACGGCGCGAGCATCTCGGGTCTGCTCCAATCCCCTGAGGTATTTGGCGCTCGAAAGTGCTTCCACCTGTTACACTGGTTGCGGCCAGTCTAGGGCATAGTTTTTGACGCTGTCAACTGGGTGCGATCTGTTCCTGGTCGTGAAAAGGTTCAGCGCCTTCTACAATCTCGACACAGCTTAGATCACATCTTCCTCTGATAATGCAGCAATGCTGCGTTTCACCGTTGCCCAGAGGATGGATCAGCGCGCCCGGTTGGCGAATGGACCAATTGAGAACAAAGCGCTCGCTGCCCAGCCGAACCCCGCCATAAATGAACCTCTTCCATGATTTGACCTCATCGTGCGCGATTGCGTATAGCGTTACTGTTCGAACTTTGCGAATTGAGCCAGTTGACGAGCGTTGTCGTCACGAAAGCGCTCGAGCTCGGTGGCTAAATCGGCGTCAAGTCCGGTGAGCCAATGCGACCGCTCCATGACCTTGAGTCGATCACGTAGCAAACCAATTTTCTGTTCCCGGGTGAAAGGCTTCCCCGGGACCCAGCGGCCGAGTCGCGCACCGTCGTCCAAACACCGAGCCCAGGTCCAGACTTCCGGCAATATGACGACTCGGCACAGATGGTAGACACGCATCTGGAATTCCCAATCCTCGCACCAAAGGAGATCCTCGGCAAACAAAGTCCCTTCTATGTGGGCTAACGCTTTACGACGCAGAATAATCGAAGACATCTGTACGGCATTCATACTGTTGGTCCATAACCACTGGCATTCACTCACCCAGCGCACTTGTCCCTGGGCGGCTGCAAGTAGACCGGTTCGCGCGAAACGACTGCGATCGTCAGCTTGTCCCTCCACAAAGCACAGGCTATCCGACACCACTGCCTCCGCATCCGAGAACCGCCCCAACACGCGGAGTTCCGCATCCAGCTTCCCAGGTAACCAAAGGTCATCGGAGTCGAGAAAAGCCAGCAGCTCCCCGCTCGCCAAGCGTACACCGGCGTTTCGCGCCGCGCCTACGCCTCGGCGGCTTGGCAGGCAAAGCAAATAGATGCGGGAGCCAAAATTCCGCATGAGCACGTTCGCAGTGTCGTCAGTAGAGCCGTCATCAACGACAATGACCTCAACGTGCCCAAGTCGTTGGCTTAAGGCACTTTCAACTGCCTCGCATACCAGCCGCGCCCGATTCCAAGTCGGGATCACAACAGATAGGAGCGGGGTGGTCACGTTGAAGGCCTTCGCAACTTGAGAGAAACAATGGAGGCTTCAGACACCGGCTGGCGCCAAATTCAGCTGCCGTCAGACAGCGGCAAACAATACCTGGCGGTCGCTGGCGCAGTAGGCAACGATCGCCTCCTCAAAAGTTGCCGTAGGCGGCTTGTCAATGACCTCAAAGTGGTGGTGATCCCTGGGGCCGTCACCGCGCACCCAAACAACGGCTCTGCGGCCGTTGTAGAGCTCGGGAACGGAGTAACTGGCGGATAGTCCGATTCGACATTCAGTTGATAAGTTCGAGTTTGAACCGTGAAGAATCACTGGGTGATGAATGCTCATCTCCCCTGGAGGCATAACGAGATCAAACCCTGAATCAGAGTCTGGTGAAACTCTCGTGATCCTACCGGAAAGCTCGTCCCCGTGCGCCCGAAACCAACTCTCTACCGGAGCTGATGTGCTGCCGGGGAGGGGCTCCAAATCGGGGCTCGAGTCATGTTGCAAGAGGCCAAGCCTATGCGATCGGGGCACAACTCGCAGACAACCATTTTCTACAGTGGCGGCTGTTAACCCAAGCCAGATGGCCGGGGCGCGACCGTCTTCCAATCTTTCGGTGATGCCATCCTGATGCCACCCGACGTAAGAAACGCTCCTCCCGTACTTGTTAAACAACCTGGTCGATTTCAGCACGATGCTGGGACCGAGGAGTTGTTCGAGACAGTCCAGCAAGCGCGGATGCGTACTCAGCTCCCAAGCCCAGCGAAAAAAGAGGTGGACCGCGTCAAGCCGCGTCACCCGATCGCCAATCGCTTGGCACGTCTTTTCAACTTGGGCGCGGTAGTAGCCAACTTCGTCCTGCGATAGGATCGGGATCGAGTGAAGAAATCCCAATTCCTCGTAGTCCGCCAACTGCTGGTTAGTAAGAATGGGACCGTCGCCTTTGGCCATGTTCTTTTTCCGCCTAGATCGTTGGGTGGATCCAGTGTAAGAAAATGGTTGGTCGATCGTCAACGGAAATATCAACGAAGCATCCCTCAACCGTTGAGGCATAGCCGCAAGCGCAATACAATTCTGACTACCGGCAATATTTCCGCCAACCACTTTCTAAGCAAACAATCCTTGTGAAGCTTCATGGGATTGGAAAATATGACCAAAGCCATAACAAATCGACCCACCGGAACAGTCAACGAAACATTTCCATACAAGATTTGCATTAACCTCGATAGAAGGCCGGAGCGCTGGCAAAGCATGCAGCGCAAATTCGATCAGCATGGAATCCACTCAGTGCGGCGGTTTCCGGCGTTGGACGGAGAAAAGATGAAGCTCCCGGCGAACTGGGTCCACGCGCCAGGCGCCTATGGATGCTTGCTCAGCCATTTGCAGGTCGTTCGCGAGGCGCGGCGACTCGGCGTGCCCAGCGTCCTTATCTTTGAAGATGATGTTGTTTTTGATGATCATCTAGAGAAGAAGTTTAGCATCTATATTGACCAAGTGCCGCCCGATTGGGATATGCTGTTTTTCGGCGCCCTACATAAGGATGAGCCGATCAAGGTCTCTGATAATATTGCGCGTATCACGCAGGCGTATTCGACCTATGCTTGTGTCCTGAGGGACACGATGTTTAACGATTTCATCGATTTGAATCGCAAAACCGAACAGGAGTTGGACAACAACAGTCTTGTTCTGCAACAACGATTCAAATGCTACTGCTTCATGCCGCATTTAGCCTGGGTAGAAACTGACTACTCAGATGCCCAGCAACGCTTGGTGGACCACTGGTATCTACGGGAATCGCTAGTGTTATTTGGGCCCAAAGTGGATCGCCTTTTGAGCGACACGACAATCGTCTTCGCACACGGAGATCACACCGGGTTGGGACGCGCTACCGAGAACCTGATGTATCTGGTGCATTATTATGACAAGTTTTTTTCACCATACATTGCGATGGTGATTGTAGAGCAAGGCCCCCAACCCACCGTTAACTCCGCGAACTTGCCCGCAAACTGCAAATATGTTTTTTTGCGCGATGAGGGTTCCTTTAACAAAGAACGGTGCTTCATCACGGGAATTAGCGGCGCTAATCCGAGGAGGAATTTTGTCATCCTCTCAGACAACGACATCTATTTAGAAACTCTGGATATCCGGGCTAATCTGAGGATGTGCGAACGGTACGATTGCGTCACCGGGTTTAGTAAGATCATTGACCTGACCAACGAAGACTCTCTCCGCCTTCGTAACACGAAGACCACGCGCGGGATCGACATCACGAAAACCACTTCGCTGACCAATGAGCGCCAGGGTTATTGTCGCTTTTTTAGCCGTGAGGCGATTCAGATTCTGGGGGGATGGGACGAAGCAGGGTTGGGAAAAGCGGGGCTTCTGTCATTACGGGCAACACAGCTTCGAGTATTTCAATCTCCCAATCACGCTTTGCGTTTGAGCCAAGATCGAACTTGCAAGACACGCTAAAGCCATAAGCGCAGGAGCGAGGCGGAATTGCGAAACGAAAGCGTTCGCAAACCTCGCGATCAATCTCCGAAGTTCTTGCTGATCTCCGACAGAAAGGCGATTTTGTCGATACCGAAGTAGTGATGGACCACCTCCGTCTCAGGGGATCCGAGTTGTTCACCGCCCTGGATGACGTGTTCGCGTGAGAGGAATCCGTGAGTCAGTCCGGGGATTTGGCCCAAGGTTAACCAAAGCGCCACCTGTTCGAGGATCCAGAGGTTGTTTGACGGAAATGGCAGCTCCGATATTTCTGGTTCCTCCGCCAGGTCTTGCTCAAGAAGCTCTGCCAGGCCCGGCCACAACTTCTCGCGGGTCTGCGGGTTGCGGGCCATACAGGCCGTAAAGCGGAATATATAAGACAGAAACTTGTCGCTTCTTTTTGCGATCTCGGTCCAGAGCCGATGATTAAGCATGCACACCCCAATATTGTACGGATTGACCTCGCCTGCCCCTTCTCGTCGCGCGAGCGTGAAGAGCGCGTCCTCGTCCACGTAGAATGGGTCGTAACCGTAGTGACTCGCTTTCGATGCCGGTTCTTCTCGAGCATAGAATTGACGTTCCGAGTAACGCTCAAACAGCAGGCCAACGTCGTCAAAGAAAAACGTATCGCAGTCGGTCTGAAGGATCTGTGAAGGGGCCAGCGCCTCAAGCTCCGAAAAGTTAAGCCACTTGTGGAGCACGGGATAGTGGGCAAGGGATCGAAAGGCTCGAGGACGGATTCGTCTGATGGCATCGACGTACGCACCCCTATGATGGATGCTGACCGCATGATCTTCGAGCTCAGCAATGGAGCCGGAAGGATGTTCACCGTAAAGGAACACATGAATGGGTACGTTCTTGTTGTAGGTACGCAGGCTTCTCACGCTGTAAATCAGCTGCTCATGGTAGTCCGTTTTCTGCGGCGGACCGCTAGCGGAGAGAGAGTAGGTGACGATATTCATTGATTCCTGTCAATGTGCAGATTCACGTGTGAGAGTACCCGTTCAACCATGCTCCGGACTGGCTATCTTTTTGCTGGCGACATCAAAGAGAAACGAGTGTCTCTCAAGGAACGCTCTATTGTTTTCTATTGCTTCCATATACGCATCAAACTCATGCCCCTCGTAGGCCTTTGCAGCCAGCATGCCTCTTTTCTTGTCCTTCCACTTTGAGCTCGCTGCCGTGTTAGGTTTGATCCTAAGATAACCTCTGACAAGCGTATCCCAGTCAAGGAGTCGCTCTACGAATACCTGGTCAAATAACGCTCGCAGCCTTGGATCGCTCGACAACTTGTGCTGAGTCTTTTTGTAAGCTTTTTTCAAGGCTATCCTTGCTAGCTCTTGCCCCTGCTGATAAACGTTATCGCCGGTCCGATAAATACGCCGCAGGTGTCCAACCGTGCCGAGGGTAGAGCCCGATCTGCCCCAGATATAAGTCTCGTCTAATGTCATTGCTGGGAGCGCATCCTGGGCGTAAAACGCTCTGTCCTCAGGGCCGGGAATTACCACAGCGTCATGATCCATGAAGATGATTTTTACTTTCCACTGGCCGGCGTCCCAAAAACACTTTAAGCCGACGTTTCTGGCGACAAATGATTCACCCCGAGAATGACCTCTGACGGCCAATAATGTTCCCCAGAGCCTTCCGATTTCCTGCAATAGAGATAGATAGATCCCCTCGGCTCGGGCGCGGTTTTCCGGCAAGCAAAACGCCGCCGCCAAATACTGCTCATGGCTTTGATACCTGACATCTGGCGGTTGGTAGACACCCAGAACCTCCTCTATCATTGCATCTGCTAACCTCCGCGCATCGTGCCTTGAGTAAGCAACCCTCAAGCCCTCTTCGAAGTACGTTCGGGGCCCTTCACTTGAAAGGTACGCAGCAAGCTTATCCAGTCGAAAAGAGCTCGTCCCAGTGAGAATAGCTTGCGCGGGAGAAACAACTGCTATGAACTGCGCGGTAAGTCCTAAGTCGCCGGGTAGGTCAGGCAGTTTCGCATAGCCTTCGGCTTTAAACGCGGCAACACCGTCGGCCATCGCTTGTCGCATCTCGCGAAATCCTTCTTCAAAAACTCGTGGTTCCGTGAAATAAGTGAGTGTCTGCACCCGTGCACCGCCCGCGGGAATCGAGTATATGGTCGATCTGGAGATGTAGTTGGCTATCGGCGCTTCTGTAGCATGCACGAGGCGATAAATGAGGCTGAGCTTGGCAGCGGCTTTGGCTTCATGCCGCAGGAGCCATTGCATATTTCCGCCGTCGAGCCGATGAGACGGTGCCACCTCATATCCCTCGCGTGTGTAAACGACGTTCAGACCGAGTGGGCCTTTCCTGCCCGCCCTCTTAATTTCGAACTCGATATCGCTTCCGGGCGGCTTAATAGTGAGGACAACCGTCGTTAGAGGATACTCAACGAGGGAGTTGATTTCAGAGCCGGTAACCTCAGACACCCAGTAGATACGTGACGACGCACAGAGTTTCTTGAAGATACACGCCTCAAAATCGGGCAGGCGGCTTATGGCCCGTTCTACCTCAGCCTCCACGAATGAAGGTTGTGAAGGGTCCAGGTCTTTCGCTCCATCCGTAACGAGTAAATGGCTAAGGATTTCGTCGACGACCTCTTCAGCCGTAAACAAATAGCGTGCAAGAGATAACTTGCAATCGCGACGGGACAAGTCTATGAAGTCGCGTAATCCCGCGTCCGAGGTTCTCCGCCCTCTGATCTTTGAGTGAACGCGATTCAGTCTTTGGAGTCTGCGTCGAAACTCGGGAATGAACTGGCGAAGATCGGTTGTAGAATATCCCTCCTTCAGCACCGAGCTCACCATCCCTGCGTTGAGGCCCGGTGCCTCCTTAAGATTCAGCCCCGTGAGTAGAAAATCGAAATCATCCAAATTGTCCGGATGAATCTTCAATATCTGATGCTCGAGCATCAGTACAGCCAGCCGCCTGATGTTCCAGGCGGTCCCGGTTCTCTGCTTTGCAGCGGTAAGGAGTTTCAGACAAAGGCATCTGCTATAGGTCTTATGCCGAAGGAATTCGTCAAACAAACCATACGCCTGAGAGACGTGGTCAAACTGAGCTGTGAGAAGACTGAGTAGGCGGTCCTGCCCGGAAACGCTCGACGGCCCTCCAAGAACTTTCATAATCTCGGATTTCAAGGATGCCGGACACAAGCATAGTGATCCACCGCCGTAGGACTGGGTGGGTTTGGTGGTCGTAGGAGTGCGGTAAGAGGTGTTTTCTTACCGCACTCTGCGTATCACACTCTAGCGTTTACAAAAAAAACCTTTTCTTGCTACCGCCGAGAGGCTTGCCACCAGGAGGCGGAGCCGGAGGTCTACCGGGAGCGGGCGGCTTGCCACCGTACGGATAACCCCCTCCGCCGCCCATACCGCCCTTACCTTTCCCTTTTCCGGGAGGCGGTACGATTCCAAGGGCGATGATCAGAGCGTTAAGTAACTCTACAGCACAGTACTTCTTGAGTATGAGGGAGACTACTTCATCTGACCCGTAATCACCATAGTAGTAAGGCTTACGGCCACCTGGAGGTTTGCCAGGGGCAGGAGGCCTACCAGGAGCTGGAGGTTTGCCAGGAGCGGGCGGCTTGCCAGGAGCTGGAGGTTTGCCAGGAGCTGGCGGTCTGCCAGGAGCGGGCGGCTTGCCAGGAGCTGGAGGTTTACCAGGGGCAGGCGGCCTGCCTGGAGCTGGCGGTCTGCCAGGAGCAGGCGGCTTGCCTGGAGCTGGAGGTTTGCCAGGGGCAGGCGGCCTGCCAGGTGCAGGCGGTCTGCCAGGAGCGGGCGGCTTGCCAGTTGGAGCCGGAGGCCTACCGGGAACGGGCGGCTTGCCAGTTGGAACCGGAGTTATGCCAGGAACGCCTGCCCGACCTGGTATGATTTTCTTGTCCGCCATACTTTCCTCCTCGCTGAAGATTGAATCTTTGTGCTTTTAGTGGTCTGCCGTGCCATTACCACGTCGTCCGGCTCTGGCTACCAGCACTGCACAATATAGTTAAGGAAGCTCTGCAAAGTTACTGCGCAGCCCATCTGCATTGTCGCGTGCTCGCTCCTCGCTCGCCTATCTACCTGATATGTCTCGCGACTCGCTCCGCGGCTTCGCGCATCTGGGCTTGCTCGCGACACTTTTGCAGAGCTTCTTAAGGACAATCGGAACGGTGGTTGTAAACCCATCTCTGGTTAGCACGAAGGCAATTAGCTCCTCAGATTCTTGTTAACTGGCTGCCTGATGAAGCGATCCAGATCATCCTTCTTGGGGACGACTGGCCTGATAATCCGCTGCAGTGGCGCTATCGGGCTACAAGCGGCATTAGACTGCGATGGTGCATTGTTATGCCCAACGCGGAAGATACCCCAAGCCCCTTGTCGCGCTTGAATGGGAACGAAGACTGTATATAAGTAGTCGCCTGCGCGGCCGCCTTCGCCACCGGCCTTATCCACCACGATATCAAAATGATCTGTCGAGCCATGATTGTCGCGCGAGCCTATCCACTGCGAGAGATTGTTATCACCCATTTCCCTGGAATCGTTCTTATAGGGATTTCGCTGCCAAACATGACCATGCAGTGAGAAGACTTGAGACGTGCCCGTTCCAAACGGATGCATTAGGCGAAATCTAGCCTTGTCCCCAACCTCAGCCGTGAAAATCGGAGTTTGCGGGTCTTTCTGCGCCTGCTGTATGAGCTGGTTTGACAACATGCACGAGAAGTCGGTAGTTGCGTTACCTGCATAGCGGAAGGCCATTGGCTCCGTTCGGTAATTAACCGCGCCGCTGTTCCCCTCTGAGATTATCATGGCATCACTGATCATCAACGCAAACTCACGAAACGTCGTCTTATTCAGCAATGTGATCGTTGCTGAGGCGCGAGTTTTGGGCGGTGGCCCGCCGGATGGGTCACAGTCCGCCAGGCTTCCTGTTTCGCCACACTGCCAGCTCGAACCCTGCGGTTCGATAATCATTGCCCCGAAGAGACCGTTGATATGCTGATACACAGGGTCAGACGGGAACAGATTGAGCGAACCGAATTCGACCGGAGTGTAGACCAACGTTCCGCCAGCGTCTCTATCAATCTTGCCTGCGTACCATTGATACTTGGTGGTCTTACCGAATCCCACTACCTGGTCCGGCTGGCCCTGCCTGTTCCAACCTACGTTCATGCCACTGCTCCGAGCGGCATCGTAGCTAAGGAGTTGGGGATGTAGGCCAACGACGCCAGACATCGTCGCTTTGAAGACCGGCTTTTGATTGACAGGGTTAACACCATTGAACGGCGACGCCATGAAGAAGTTCTGCTGGAACACTTGCGCTGATGATTCAAGCGCGTTAGTTAAGTTGACCTCAATGCAATCCCCAGCGTTAGCGCGCAGGATAAGCGGTTCGACGGGCACGCCTGGCTTTAACCTGCCTTGAGCATCCAATTCTTCTGTGCGAACATACATGACCCCATTCTCACTGCGAAGCGTCTGCCCGCGGCTATTAAACAAAATTTGCCCCCGCGGAGGATTAGAGCCCGGCACCGGAGTGATATTCGCCAGGGCCTTCTGCGCGGTCACGGCTGTAACGTTAAAGACTCGTTTCACGGCCGGCGGAGGTAAGATCGCAGGACAGGTCGCATAGGTCACATTCGCGGCCGGCCCAATGGGATTGTTCGGAAGTGGCTGCAATTTATTCGCGACTTCGGTAGGGTCATAGGAGCGGAAGAGACCCCACATACCGTTTGCAATGCCGCTATCGTCTAAGCTCGGACTGTACAAGTAATCGACGCAATTTGCCTGCGACATGCCATCCGGGCATTTGCGACCGTTGTTCGGCGCTGAGGAAGACGGTACGCGAAAGAGCAACTCGAAATGTTCGGAGAGTCCCATCGCCTGAGCGCTGCGATAGCCGGAATTCTTCCACGACGGCTCCGAAAACCAGGTCGGGCCTTCGAGATTAAACTGGTGGGCAAACAAATGTGCCCCGACCAGTACGCGAACCTGCACGTTATCGTTCTGATAGGCGCGCATCAAAGGAGTAGCCGGGTCACCGTTCGGAGGCGCGTTGCTCGCTTGCTTCAAGGCCGAGTCGTAGGCGTACGACATGTCATTAGCCGGCCCCACCCGCCACGCGATTGGGTCGTTGCGATAGTTAACCGACTGCGTGCCAGGCGAAACGAAATTGCCAGTGGTAATCAGCTCCGGTCGTGCCTTGGTCGGGCTGCCCGACGGAGCGTTAATGGCGTACGCCGGGTCTATCCACCCTATCTTCGGGTCAGCGCTCGGTTGTGTTTTCGGGGGATTCGTGCCACCTATTGTGGCCCAGGCGTACGCGAGTTGCAGATCCTGAAACTCGAGCAGGAATTCACGATAACTATCTTGGGTGTTACTCGTGATTATTCTGGCTTCCCAACTCGTTGGCCCGCCATCGGACCGCGAGCCGAATGGCGTCGCGCCATCGTTGGCCGTCCAGGTTGAACCCATTGGCTCGACCACGAGGCCGGCATAAAGACCTACCTGTTGATGGGTGGATGGTCCAAAGTGATCGTGAGTAAAGACTGTTCGCAATGTGCGGTCGACGCCTGAATTGTCCACCAGTGGATCGAGGTACCAACGCTGGACAGTGGTCTGCGCACCCTTCCATTGCGACGCACACTGTGCCGGGGGCTGAGGTCCGGAACAGATTTGAGCCGGAGGCGGTTTAAGCGCCGGTGGACCGGCCGCGCATCCCGGACAAGGCGTCCAGGAGCCACCGGGCTCGTTGATAGCGTGTATTATTTCCTGCACTTCTTCCGGGGCAAACGTGCCGTCTTCATAGTTGAAGCCGTTACCCGCCCCGTCAGAAGACGTCACATCAAACTTCACGAGGTGAATGTGCTGACCCAGAATGTCGGTCGGCGTGCGCACCTGGAAATCATCAACCTGATAGTAGTTGGGAACCAGATTGGTATGCCAGTACTCGATTACGTCTCCCGAATTACCACGGAAGAATAACGGTTCAGTCTTGCGGGTGGTGGCGATAGTCGGAGCAACGTCATCCCACAAGGTGAGGATGCGTTGTTGCGGAAAGTGCCAGCGCTTCTTGTTGAAGACCACATCCATTTCAATAGCCGCAGCCTTGTAGACGCGCTTCTTCCCAACTGCGTTGCCATCGTCATCGACCGCCGGATCTGCGAAAGGTGCGCCCATCTGCGGACCTAAAGGTAGGCCGTTTACAATGAACCCGGTGGGCGGTTTCTGTTGAATGGCTGGTGGGGACGGGCACGAGCCAGGGGTTCCGTCCGGGAACGATGTCGGGTAACACCGCTTGCTGAAGAAGCTGATGGCCACCTTCTCCACAGGGGTTCCTGCTTCAGCAAGCTGGGTGGCGTTGATCGTTTCCAGGTCCTTACTCCAATCAAATAGGTCATGACTCTCAAACTTGACCGAGCCTCCAGTAACGAGGTGGCGCGGCAAGCCGCCGTCCATGAAGCCACCGGCTCCGTCCGGCGCGAAATCAAGCGGCGGATGCGGTGCGCGGGCGCCTGCCCTGCCAGGAATGAAAAAAGGAAATCCGGGGTTGACCGTTACATTCTGCCCGGTCGTATCGGGCGTTGCAGGAGTTCCGTAAACGATCTGTCCCTGATCGATGAAGACCGGTGACGGCAACGGAGCCATGGGAAGCGTCGGCAATGGCACGATCGCGGGGTTGGGCGTCCCCGCCTTGATTTCACCGTCAGGCAGCGCACGCGTGCCGCTCACAGGAATTCCATCCTTGTTGAGTTGCGAGCCGGCTTCAAACACGTCATGGGTCCGCCACATCGCCCACATGCCCGCGGCGAAGTGCGGGTAGAAGTGGCAGTGGAATATCGAGTCTCCCACCACCTTGTTTCGATTGCCGCTGCCGTTATAGGTCATCTCCAACGTGTAGCTGGCGCCAGGGCTAATCATCTGACTATCCAGGTAGCTTCCTTGATCGCTGTTGGGTGACTGAAGCCACTGGTGTGCATGCTGGTGATGGACATGCGTCACGTCCCTTCCCCCGTGAAGAATCCTGAATTTGACGTGATCGTTGATGTAGCTGTGATAGACGTTGGATGGGTCATCCGGAAAAAACGCTTTCGTGGCCTTAGGAAGCGGAGCGAGCGTGTAAGGGAACCCTGACGTTGGCGTCCTTGCATTCGCGCAGGTCGGATGCGGCGATATCGGCGGAGTTGTGCCTTCAAAAGTCGAGGTGGTGTTGCAGGGTGGAACGAAGTTCGTGTTGGTTGCCGGGTTGAAGGGTTGGGTCGAAAGATTGTTGGAGTTTGCCGGCCTATCGACCAACATTGCAGGATCACCCACCGACCACGCACTAAGGAAGAACTCTTCAAACTTACAATCTACGCAATCCCCCATCGGGCCCACCCCAATCCGGTTGGCGTAAATTTCTGCTCCAATGCCGCCGGTGCCGTAATTGATGGCGAAGGCATCCTGGCCGGCTTGAGTCATGGCCGCTATGTCCTTTTCCGCTTGCGCCGCATTTGAAGCTGCATTGGACAAGATTGGAAAGGCCTGCGACGCGATCGGACTCAGTCCGCCATGATAGATAACCGTGATCTCGCGATAGGGCTGTTTGCGATCCGGCGAAGCTGGGTTCTGGCAAAACAGTGGATCGATCGTTCCACCCCGGGGTGCTTTCCCATTGTTCTTTGCGTTGCACGGTGGATCGGGCTTGTTCGGATCACCATTGGCGCCAGGGAATCTGCCGGCGTTCGGGCCCGTGATCATCGCAGTTAGATCACTGTGCACGATATTATTCCTGGCATCGAGCATCTTAAGGATGGGAGTGCCGTTAGCATCGGTGGCGTCGTAATTGATGAGTGGGTAATTATCCGTCGTATTCAGCGACCCGTCTGCTTGCTTGATGACTTTGATCTGTCTGGCATTGGGGTCAGTGAACTTTAAGGTGCATGGAACTGCGGCAGTGCAAGCGCCAGCGCTGATACTCGCATTCGCCGGCAGGCTCTTGGCGTTGTAGGTAGCGCGCGCTAAAGCATCGGCCGTTACCTGACTGCGATACCATTCCGCTTTAGCAGGTTGGACGTTTAAGGCTCCAAAGAGTCCCCGCGCCATTTGGTCTCCAAGGGTGCTCGTATCACCCATCGTGTACAGCAGAAACGTACCCTCTTCCCTCGCGAAAAGAGTGTAGGTCTGTGTCTGCGAGGGCATATTCGGGGGAACAGGAGCGGCGCTTGCGAGGCTGGAGTTATTTTTCCCGACGAACGCGCCATCGTCCTGGGTTCCTACGACCCATTCCATACCCTGAACGTGTAAAGACACCTCCGTTGTGCCTGTCTTCGCTGCCGGCAGTGTAGTAGCTCCGAAGTTGCTTGTCGGTATCGAATTTATGAAAACAATCTTGAGGCAGTCTCCTACATTCGCACGCAAGACGAGGGGACGCGGTCTCTTACCTGGCCGAAGCTGAACTTGATTCCCTACCGTCACCGTGTCGCGCTTGAGTGCAAAGATCAGTCCATCAGGAATTGCCGCTCCTAAGCGATTCAGCATGATCGGTTGGGGTAAGGCCACCACGGCGGCTTTAATCGTCCGCTTACAGGCAGGCATAGAGGGTGTGGCCTGAGCACCTGCCGGCCTAGCGATGCATAATAGGAATGAAAGAAACAGAATCAGGTAGCCGACGAAGCGTGCCGAGGCTACTCTTACGGCCAAGCCTATTTTCCTCGATTCGCCGAGCTGACGGCTACGAGTGCTCAAGATCATTCGGCCAACCCCTTCCCCGAACGAAAGCGAAGCTAACGAGGGTTAACAGCTCTCGTTAGTAGACCAAAGTCTGAAAACAGTTCAGTGAAAAAAACCGGTAAACGCCCTGTATACCTTGACGGTTAAAGCGAATCTTCTTGGTTCGTATCTTGATAGTTAAAGCGTAGTTCTTCGAACTTTTTAAGTCAAGCAAATATTTTTGCTGAGAAGCTAACCATTCAGCCCGTTTGTTTCGATGTATGAATAATGAGTTAAAGCGGGAGTACTGTCCAAACTCGTCCTCTTAACAGTAGAATCGACGGGTACGACAGAATCGACGGGTACGACGCTCACGCCGAGGAGATTTGGTCGCTGCAGAGTAAAAAGGTCAAGGCAGTGTTCTAGGCGGCTGGTTTCATGATGGAGACTTATGGGGAACAGTTCCTGCACACGTAGTCAAATCCGCGAGACAAAATCTCGTCTCGCGACCCTATACATCCAGCTGCTCATAATGCTTGTGTCGCAGGTGGCTTTAAACGTTCCACAGGTTTATGCGCAACCCCGCCAACCACAAAAATACTTGCGAGAGGGCGTGGCGATCGAATTCACGATTGAACCCGTCGCAGCAAGAAAAGGAAGAGCCTCTGAACTATTGGAAGGCACAGAGGCGACGATACGGTTCAAAATCACCGACGCGAACGCAGGTAAAGCCCTCAGTAACCTTCGTCCTGCGGCGTGGATCGATCAGCGCGAGGCCGAAAGAGCTTCGGGTCCAAGAGCGTGCCGCGAGAAAGTTCAATCGTTTCTGCAACCGAGCTTCAATAAGCGCCCGGACATCGACCTCAATGCCTACTTCATTCTGGCCTTGAATCACGAACCCAACATTTCAGTCATAGATCCACTCTCGGGTTTCGGGGGGACCAAACTCTATACCCTGGTCCCCTTGTCCGGCGCTGGAGAAGATTGGGTCATGAGCGCCGACGAAAAAAGGCTTTATGTCTCCATGCCGCTCGTTAACCAAATCGCCGTGATCGACGCCCTCACGTGGAAACTGATCGCGAACATTGATGCGGGCGTGAACCCGACGCGCATTGCGTTGCAGAACGATGGAAAATACCTGTGGGTGGGAAACGATGGCCCTGAAGACAAAGACAGCGGGGTCACTGTGATCGATACGGCAGTATTGAAAGTTGCGGCTCAACTCGATACAGGGATGGGACATCATGAAATTGCCTTCACTGGCGATGATCTCTGGGCCTTCATATCCAATAAGCAAAGCGGAACGCTGTCAGTAATAGACGTGCGTAAGCTCGCCGGGGTCACGGACATTAGGGTCGGCTCGTTGCCTGCTGCATTGGCTTTCTCGCCGCTCAGCAAGGCGGTTTATGTGGCTAACGAAGGTGATGGAACGATAGTCGCGGTTGACGGGTTGCGCTTCGAGATCTTGGCGCGCATGAAAGCGCAACCCGGCCTCCGTGCTATACGCATCCTGCCGGATGGCCGCTTTGGCTTCGTGGTCAATCGAACGGTCAACACGGTTTACATTTTCGACTTGGCTACGAACCGTCTGGTCCATGCTGTGCCTGTTGGGCTCGCCCCCGATCAGATTACCTTTACCAGACAATTTGCTTATGTGCGCGCCGCTGACAGCGAGTTCGTGACCATGATCAAGATCACGGACCTCGGCAAGGAAGCTCAGAAAGTGGCAGTTACTCGTTTTCCTGCTGGCCAGAGAAGGCCGCAAGAATCGCCCTCCACGTCGCTCGCCGATGCAATCGTTCCGGCCCCGGAGGAGGGTGCGGTGCTGGTCGCAAATCCTGCCGACAAAATGATTTACTTTTACACTGAAGGCATGGCCGCACCGATGGGTAGTTTTCAGAATTACCGGCGCCATCCCAAAGCGGTGCTCGTCTTGGATAATAGTTTGCGCGAGACCCCGCCCGGAGTTTATACCACCACTGTCCGGCTCACCGGACCGGGTCGCTACGACGTGGCATTGCTGCTGGATTCCCCTCGCCTGTTCAACTGTTTCGACCTCACGGTGGCGGAGAATCCCGGCTCGCCGAAGCAAAAAGCGGTCGCAATCAAGATTGAGCCACTCTTGGAAGGTACGAGCCTTCGTGTTGGTGCAAGCTATAACCTACGTTTCAAGGCAAGCGACTCAAATTCCAACCAACCGAAGGCGGATCTGAAGGATATGGGTGTTCTGGTATTTCTCGCGCCGGGCATCTGGCAGCAACGCGAATGGGCCAAGCCGCTCGGCGATGGTGTCTACGAAATGAGCTTTTCGCCGCCGCAAGCAGGCGTGTACTATGTCTACTTCCAGTGCCCTTCGCTGGGAGTCCAATTCAACCACATACCACACTTAACTCTGAACGCGACGAAGGGCGACGACGTCCAGAGCGAAAGCGACTGAGCCTTAAAGGCATTCCACAGGCCGAGGAGAGCGAACGCAACGCGAACTCACGGCCTAGCGTAGCATCCGTGACGGATTATTCGCGGTTTGCAGCTTCCGTGATCACTTTTACCAGTGTAGCCGGTGGTGTGAGACCGTAAGCTCTGGTCCAATAGCCCGTCATATCATTACCGATAAGGATCATAGGCGTATGGTCGTTCTTGTCGCCGACCGCGGCTCCGAGCGCTTGCAGTAACGATTCAATCTCGGCTTTGTTGCCGGTCACAAATGTCCATCCCGGTCCAGCCTTAAACTTTGCAGCAAAGTCACGCAGCCTTTCGGGAGTGTCAGTACCAGGATCGACGCTGACAGAAATCAACCGTACCTCGAGTCCGATGCGGTTCCCCAGGTCCTGCTGGAGCTTACGAAACATTGCGGTCAAAGGAGGACAGATGGTAGTGCAAGTGGTAAAAATAAAGTTGATGGCAACCGTCTTGCCTTTGATCAGATCGGTATAAAAACTAAGCTGCTTGCCATTCTGATCGTAGACTGTGGTATCCGGGATCCGCGGTGATGAGATAGCACCTGTATTCGCCGTCGCTGGCGCCGACATCAATGCAAACAGCATCACCAGCACTTTGATCAGCATTGATTCTGAATACCCCGCCCGCGAAGTATAATTGATTCCGTCTGCGCGATCGTCTGGAGCTGTTCGTCGCCCCCCTCAATCGCTGTCGATCCAACCGCTCGCGGGCAGGAACTGTTTCTTTTCCAGGTCGATGGTAACTACGTATGCGCCCATCGCCCCGATGCGACGATTGATCCCATAAGTGACTGCTGGTGTCACTCCCGTGGGATATTCATAAAGTCCTTCAAGAGCTTGTATCAGCTTTTCCCGGCTCAAGTCTTTACCAGCCCGTTTCAAACCCTCAATCAATATCCTCGCGGCAGCATACACTGAACGTTGCACGGCCAAATGATGCGCGGGCAGCTTGTGTTTTGTCGCGAGGTTGCGAAATTCTTCGGTTCCATGGGCAGTTTGGTCGTCGGGCGATGAAGGAACGGAGAAGAATATTTTCTGGGCGAAGCTTGGAGGAGCACCAAGAATTTCATTTCCCGCAACTACTCCCGGGAAGTAAAAAGTAGGCGACCAGCGCAGCTCATTAGCCTCTTGCATTAGTGCTATGGCTTCTCTGCCCGTACCTAAGAAGAAAATGACACTCTTGCTGGTCTGTTTCAACTTTGCGACGAAGCCCGGGACATAAGAATCCGCGTGCGGATAGCCGTAAGTTTCGGGTGGACCACAGCCGCTCTCTTGACATTGGTCCGTGATGGCTTCAAGCAGGCCCTTAGCCATTTCGTCGTCAGAATAGACAACCAGCACACCAGCTCGTTTATCGGGCATTCTCTGACAAGCGAAGTTGACAAGCGCGCGAGCTTGTCCGTCCACTCCCGAGAATATATAGAAGACGTGACGATTCAAAGGATAGCCGCCCTGCGGATAGAGAGTGAGTGGACCCACCATCGGCACTTCCAAATCATCCATGAGCGCGGCGAGCTCCTTGTCAGCACCCGCGGTAAAAGCGCTCGTCATTGCGAAGACCTGTTCGTCCTGAATGAAACGCTTGACGAGCGCGCTGGTTGTTATGGGCGTATCGGCGGTTTCGTTGATTTTCAATTCGATTTTGCGATTGTAAATTCCGCCCCGGCTATTCACTTCTTCGAAGAAGGCCACGGTCACCGCTTTGATGGCCTGGCCGATGCCGGCCAAGTCGGCTCTAGCCGGAATAGTAGTTCCGATCGTGATGCTGTTCTCGGTCAGTCCAGGGTCGCGGTCTTTGCCGAGTCGCTTCAGATATGCAACGAGATCTCTCAGGTCCTCTTGTGAGAGTTGGTAGTGGGGCATGACATTGAGCAGTTTGTTGCCTGCCGGATCAACACCGCGCGTAATTGCCAGTTCAAGCGCCCGGTCGGTGTAAGGTGGATGCGTGCGTCCCCCTGGGCGAGTCACTCCATACGGCTTTGTTAGCGCTTCCCAGGTAAGATTTGAGGGAACGACGCCACCCTCCGGCTTACCTCGTCCATCGAGTCCGTGGCAGTTCGCGCAGGGCATCGTCTCACCCGGCACTTCTAATGATGATTCGCCCAAATAAGCCCGAATTTTGCGTCCACCGAGACTGGTGCCGTGTACATAGATCTGTTTGCCGGACTTCTCCTGAGCTGTCAAAAGATCTTGTGCTACCCCACCAGCAAAGACAAGATCGCCAAATGAACCCGGGAGGATAAGGCCAGCAATAATAGCTAGAGCGATGATGTATGCCTGACTCTTCGTAGTGCGTGCCATGTCATCCTCGGGCCAGCTTACGTAAAAAAATAAACGGATAGGCCTAGGCCCACTCCTCTTGTACTGCGTCAAACCGCACTGCGACGAGCGAGCACGCGACAAAGCAGATGGCTGCGCAGTAACCTATTGCAGGGCTTTCTTAGAACGAACCTTCAACCACTCCTACGAGAGCGTTCATACGCTGCTGAACGAGGCTCTGGATTTTCCGGGCCAGGCTAAGAAAGGCTTCCGGATCAACCCCGGTTGGCTCTTCGAGATCCGCGTCCGGCTGCAGGCAGCACACCTTCGCTGCGGCCCAGGGGAACCTCTTGATTGCCGTCTGCTGCTGTTGTTTCGTCATACAAAAGATGGTTTCAGCTTTAGCGGCAAGCTCGGTGGTTAGGTTTTGCGAACGATGTTCGAAGGCGGGTACCCCTAACTGTCCCAGCGCTCGCTTCGCTCCAGTGGTCATCGGCGCGCCGGGCTCTGCCGACAAGCCGGCGCTCGAGGCCTTTACTCCACTGACGCCCAGTGCTTCGAGCGGTACCTTTAGCAGCCGAGCGATCTCGGCGTTGCAGATCGCCTGCGCCATTGGCGAGCGGCTGGTATTCCCACGGCAGACGAAGACAAACAGACGCTGCAAGGCATTGGGATTTCTCGTGTGAACCAAATGACAAGAATGAGTTCTGATGACCATCCACACCTCAGCGGAAGCTTGAAGCCCGGCTGATGACATGCAGTCGGGGGGTAGATAAACCCGGAACTCGGCGCCACAGTCCACTCGAGCTTCAATCTTTAGGCCGCTGCAATCGAGTCGCTTCACTCGCCCACTAATCACGTTGCCAACGCCCACCATCTCGGGGCGCGCGGACGCGAGCAGGATATCGCCGGCGCGTATGCCGAGGCGGACTTCTGCCCCTGGCGCAACCCTTGTCGGGGGAACCTCAAGCTCGATAGAGCTACCGGCTATACGGCAGGTCATAGTGCCTTTCTGCTCTTGGATCCCAACCACCGTCGCGTCAAAAAGGTTCTCGAAGCCGGCAAACTGCGCCATGGTTTCGTGGCGCGGTGCGGACACAACCTGAAGAGGCGGCCCTTCCGCCACAATCCGCCCCTGGTCGAGGGCAACCACGCGCTCTCCCAGGGCAAAGACTTCCTCATGATCATGGGTTACGTAGAGTATGGGGATCCGCCGTGCTTCGTTCCATCTGCGCATGTCATCGATGATCCCGGTCTTGGTGCGAACGTCCAATGAAGACAGCGGCTCATCGAGGAGCAACACGCAGGGTTCTGGGACCAGAGAACGCGCCAGTGCAACCCGCTGTTGTTCGCCTCCAGAAATCTCGCGCGGCAGCCGCTTGCGAAGGTGCTCAATCTGAAACGATTCCAAGATATTGGCCATTCGCCGTTCGCGCTCTAGTGCATCCAGGCGGCGGAGGCCGTAGGCGACATTCTCGCGTACGCTTAGATGAGGAAAGAGCGCAAGGTTTTGGAACACGAAGCCGACTCCCCGTCTCGCCGGCCCGACGTTTATTCCCTGTCCTGCGTCGAAGAGCACCCTCTCCCCGATGGCGATGCGGCCCTGCTCCGGATCGGACAAGCCGGCGATGCAGCGCAAAAGCGTCGACTTTCCCGCTCCCGACGGGCCGAGAAGGATGGTGATCCCCGGCAAGACCTTAAATTCTGTTTCAAGCTGGAAACCGGAATCGTTGCGTGTCGGGTAACACTTGCGCACGCGGATATCGAGTGCATCGCTTGCTCCCGTTCGTTGATGGAACTCTGCTACCGAGCGCATGCTACCCTTCGTGCGGCCTCACGCCGAGAGGTGTCACAACGTACGCATGACCGGTAAGGCGACCGAGAAACATGGAAACCGCCACCACCGCCCCAGCAGCCAGCACCAGCCAGAAGGCTACGGGCATGGCCCCGGCAAGGCCATCCGATTGGAACTTCACCCACATATAAACCGGCAGCGAGTGAGGGTTGTAAGCCATAATGAGCGTGGCCCCGAATTCGCCTAGCGCCCGGATCCAAGCGAGCGTAATCCCCGCTGCAATTCCGGGCCAAGCCAACGGCAGAGAGATCCGCCGGAAAATTTGCCAACGCGAATCGCCCAAGGTGGCTGCTGCCTGCTCCAGTTTGGGGTCCACACTGGCGAATCCCGCGAGCGCAGAGACCACGACGAACGGCGAGGCTACAAAAAGCTGCGCCAGAACTATGCCTGCGAGGTTGTTGGTCAACTCGATGTTCCTTGCATCCAGCGGCTGGCCGATAATTCCGTACGGGCCGAACATCTGTAACAGTAGAATTCCGCCAGCCAGGCCCGGCACAACCATCGGCAGAAACACCAGACTGATCCAAAGCCTCTTGAAAGGCAAGTTGGCTCGAGCCAGCAGATAGCCGAGTGGCACGCCCAATAAGGTCATAATGAGCGTGGAGATGACAGAGGCGGTTACAGAAATCTTCAATGCTTGGCGGGCATCCGGTTGTTTCAACGCGGTCATCCAGCCTGACCAGTCGGCATGCAGCAGCAGGTTCATGATCGGCAGCACGAGATCGAGCAGGAGCAGGCTGCCTAGCAGTCCGAAGGCTATAAACGTCGGGTTCAGGTGTCGGCTCATGGTTTGAATGTTCCCGAGATGAATTCGCGCAGCCCCGCCGGAACCTGCATTACGTCGCCGCCAACCTGATGGTCCACGTTCCCGAATCCGTACTGCTTCAGTAAACTGTCCGAAGAAAGCAGGAAACGCAGGAACGCCAGGGCAGCCTCGCGGTGACGTACCGTCTCTGGAATTGCTATGGTGAAAAGGATAGGCGAGCCGCTGACCTGCCGGCTGGACGAAGTGGTGTAGGTTTGTCGTGCATAACGGGCGGCCAAGCGGGGATCGCCTAGGCTGATCTCGGGCGGAAGACTGATATAAGGCAATCTATAGGCTTCAACCTCATGCTGGTAAAAAACGCCGGCATCACACCGGCCGGATTCCACTTGGACCATCAGTACGATCTCAGGGAACACCTGGGCCGGGTTCCGGGGATCGCCCAATAAACCGGGAAGCTCCGGGCGATGATAGTGCTGGCCGGCCAGACCAAACATGAAAAGAGTTCGGTACCCCTTGGGGTCGATGTCTGGATCTCCCCGGCCAAAGCGTACACCCGGCGTCTGCAGGACCTCATACCACGGGATCCGGTTGGCTTCTGCTGCCTCAAATTTTGCCGCAAATTTGCTGCGCGGGTTGTAGCCGACCACGAGCTGCGAGGATGCCAGAACCATAAACCACTTTACCATGCTCCCATTTTGCGGGCCCATCAGCACGCTTTCATTCACGGTTGGATCTGAGCTGATGAAAACATCGGGCGTCCTCAACCGACCGCGGATCATCTGCGCCGCGCCCAGAGATCCTTGCGCTTCACCCTGGTAGCCATAGCCGGTGGCCTTCACAAAGGCCGGGCCGACACCGTTTTCCATGACTGCTGCCAGCGAACCCGCATACAGGACGGAAACAGTGCGGTCCTCAGGACTGGCAGAGGCCAGAACGGAAGGCCAGGCGAGCACCACGGCACAGAGCATTGCCAGGGTTTGCTCACGCTTTGGACCGATCATAATCTCGTTACCGAAACTTGAGGGTGACCAAGCCGCAGCGGCGAGTTACCTTCAGGATCACGGTTTATGAAACGATGGATCATGTTGCTGGCCCAGCAAGGATTTTCCGATCGTCGCTAGAAGGTGATCGTCATTGTCATGACGAACATAGAACGAAAGGTCCCGGTAAATCCGTTCCAGCGGACTGGGGCGGTTCAAGCTGCGCGCGCCGCATGCCCTGATGCATCGTTTCACCGCCTCTTCCGCCAGGTGCTCCATGGTATGTCGGACACGGCTACCTGCCATCTGCGCCTCGGCGTGCCGTCCTGTTTCCCACATGCGCGCTACGTGGTAAAGCCACAAATATCCTGCTTCTACGTTGATTGCGCTCTGGGCGATGTGCTGCTGGATGTATGGATCTGCCCCTTTGGACTGGGAAGTTACGTATTCGATAGCAAACTCGTAGGCTGCTTCCGCTGCTCCTAGAAAGGTTGCGGCATAATGGGGAATGAAGCAGGTTTGCCAGCCATCGAGAAGATACTGGCCGGGGCGCCCGATCAGGTTACCGTCCGGGACAAACGTACGATTGAACCGTACCACATGGCTTGCAGTTGCCCGCATGCCGATGGGATCCCACCAGGAGAGATCAATGCTCACCGACGGATCGGAAAGATCGCACGCGAGCAAAAGTTGAGACGCAACCGCGCCGGTGCTATGTCTTGCGCCCCCCGGACCGGCCGTGCTCACTAGCAGGATGGCCCAGTGCGCGCCACCCGCGCTGGTGGCAAATGCCTTGCTTCCATCAACAACGTAGCCGCCCTCAACCTTGGTTGTCGTAGTTCCAAATTGCAACCTTTCTGAAGACGCTCGTGCCTGTGGTTCGCCGCACCAGGCAACCCATATTTCTCCCCGGCGCACGACACCACTGAACCAGCGTTCCTTTTGTTCATGCGTCCCCATGCCGTCAATCAAGACCAGCGAATTAGCATGACCTTCCCAGCAGCGCGCCAGCGAAAGATCGGCTTTCGCGATTTCTTTGGTCATCAGCCAGAGCGTAAAGACATCTCCACGGTAAGGGCCAAGTCCCAGGCCGCCGTATTCAGAAGGCACCACCGGGGCGAGCAATCCTGCGCGAAAAAGATCGGTGAAATCCTCCGCCGGGAAAACGGCTTCGTGATCGTAGACGCGCGCGCGAGGGGCGAAGTTAAGGCGCGCCAGGTCGCGCACAGCCTTCATAAGTTTTTGCTGCGTCGAGCTGAGCTCAATGGGTATCACAAAATTGGGTTCCATCTCAGGAGCTGCGTTCTAGACCTCGTACGCGTGTAGTTGCTCTGCCTGCAATCGGGTGTTGATGGAAAAACCCGGATACCGCAATCTCACGTCCTGTGGTGGCCGGCATCGCTTTGCCGACCATCATCTGAAACTGCTGAACCTGAGTCAAAAAACCTTATAGCCGTCCATTGGCGAAATAGACAACCACTGTATCGCAGCTCAGTGAATCGATGGCGAAGGGCAGGCCTTCATCCTCCCGTGCAACCAAGAATAAGAGATCCAATGGGTTTTCTCAACGGCCCCTCGTGTCAGCATAGTTATCGCCTCTTTATTCATCATGAGCATAAGGGATGCGGGATATGAACTTCACACTGGAGCTCCGAGGAAAGAAATTGACCCCAGGTTGCCACCACTGCCGCCAGCGCGACTTGCCGCCCTTCGCTACGCCAGGCGGCCGTAAGCTCCAACAGATCCGGTTCAGGCGGCATAGGGGTCCTCGCGGTCAATATGCCTCAAGACGTTACTTCTACGCCCTTCCAGAACGCTACATAACCCGTGATTTTCGCCGCCGCTTGTTTCGGCTCCGGGTAGTACCACGCCGCTTCCTTGTTCACCGCGCCATTGACCACCACGTCGTAATAATTCGCCACCCCTTTCCAAGGGCAAACGGTGTGGGCATCGGTCGGGCGTAAATATTCCCGTTTGATCGAATCAGGCGGGAAATAGGCGTTACCTTCCACTGTCTCTACACGGTCGCTCTCCGCTAGCACCGTCCCTTTCCAAATAGCTTTCATTATGATGTCCTCATCAGTCGATAAAACGCTGGTTGGCGCTCATCCAACCTTCTCAGAAGCAGGTCTGCGAGCACCCACCGCAACGACCGCTAAAGCCCGTGCAGATCCTGATCACACTTGCCTTACGCGAGCGGCCGCAACTCACCGAGCATGGTAGGTACCAACTCGGAAACCGTAGGATGTATATGCACCGCGCGAGTTATCACAGTATACGGCGCCTTTGCGTACATCATGTCCAGCAGCGAGTGAATCACCTCATCACCTGTCACGCCGAGTATGGCCGCACCAAGGATTTCCTTCGTCTCCGCATCCACGATGGCTTTCATGAAGCCTTGGGCCTCGCCTTTTTCCACCGCGCGACCGACCCGCGTCATGGGACGGGTTGCGACCAGGGCATTGCGGCCGGACTGCCTCACCTCTGCCTCCGTCATGCCCGCCCGGCCGAGCGGCGGGTCGATGAAAAGCCCGTAGGTCGCAATGCGGTCGGACACCTTGCGCGGGTCATTGTCGAGCACATTCGCGGCGACGATTTCAAAATCATTGTATGACGTGTGGGTGAATGCGCCGCGGCCGTTGCAGTCGCCCAGCGCCCAGATGCCGTGCACATTCGTACGGAGTTGATCGTCCACCTTCACGTAACCGCGCGCATCGGTTTCCACACAGGCCTTGTCGAGGCCGAGATCGTCGGTGTTCGGTCTCCGCCCGACCGCAAGCAGCAAGTGAGATCCCTCGACCTCGCGATCTCCGCTCGCGCAGTCCAATCCTACTGCAATGCGATCGCCACGGTTCCGTGCAGTCATGCACTCGGCGTTGAGGCGGAGGTTCACCCCTTCGTTTTCCAGGATCTCCTGCACGGCATGGGAGACGTCCTCGTCTTCGCGTTGGATCAGGCGCGGCCCTTTTTCGACGATGGTGACCTCTGCCCCGAAGCGCCGGTACATCTGCCCAAACTCGAGCCCGATGTAGCTGCCGCCGATGATGATCAGGTGCTCAGGCAAATAGTCCACCTCCATCATACTGGAGTTGGTGAGATAGGGCACCTGATCCAGCCCGGGCATGGACGGGACCAACGCTCGTCCGCCCACGTTGATAAAGATCTTGTCGCCCTCCAGCAGATCACCATTGACTCTAACCGCATGAGGACTCTCGAAGCGCGCATGACCCTGGTACACGCTACCGTTTTCCAAGCCGCGCATCCACTTTTCGACGCTCTGGTTGGAACGCCCGGAGATCTCGTCCTTGCGCGCTTTCACGCGCTTCATGTCGACCTTGATCGGGCCGTTCAGGGTGACGCCGTATTCGGCGGCACGGCGCACCAGATGAGCGGCATACGCGCTGGCCACCAGGGTCTTTGTGGGAATACAACCCGTGTTCACGCAGGTGCCGCCGAACAGTTTGCGCTCAATGATCGCCACCCTCATTCCCGCTGCGGAAAGACGGGCGGCGAGCGCCGGCCCGGACTGCCCGGTACCGATGATGATCGCAGCGAATCGCGTTGTCATAAAGTTCTCCTTCGCTTAGGGCCTGGATCGATCATGCAAGGCTTCGTTAAGTTCTATGCCATCTTTCGATTAATGCCGAGCGGAAGCGGCACGGAGTCCATTTTGGTGGTCCATTTACCCGGCCAGGCGTGTCCGGATGTCGATCTCCGAGGTAAGCGTCCTGTGCAGAGGACACTTCCCGGCGATCTCGAGCAGCTTCGATCGCTCCTCCTCGGCCAACGCTCCCGTGACTTCAATGCTCCGCTCGATCCGATCCATCATTCCCTCGCGGGGCTCGCATTCCTCACAGTCGGTAGCATAGATCTTGTTGTGCGCCAGGCGTACCGAGATTGCGCCGAGAGGCCATTGCTTACGGTCGGCGTACATGCGCAAGGTCATGGCCGTGCAGGCGCCCAGCCCAGCGAGCAAGTAGTCGGAGGGGCCGGGCCCGGTGTCGGTGCCGCCGGCCGCGAGCGGTTCGTCAGCGGCCAGCACGTGACGGCCGACCCGCACCCGTTCGGCGAACCGGCCCGCGCCGGTCTCCTCGACGACCACCCTACCCGGCGGGATATCAGTCGCCGTTTCTGCCGCTAGCTCGGTGTTACCGACGTAGCGCGTCGCCCACGCCGCCAGCACGCCGGCAACGTAGACGGTGTCCTCACGCCGGGTCAGCAGGTGATCGGCAGTGTCCAGCGAGACGAAGCTCTTCGGATGACGCGCCTTGGCAAAGATTTTCGCAGCGTTTTCGATGCCGACGATTTCATCCTTGGGGCCGTGGAAGATCAGTAGCGGCTTGCGCATCGACGCGACGGCGTCGTCGAGACGCTGGCGGGCGATGTCCTCGAGAAACTCGCGACGGATGCGAAAGCTGCGGCCGGCGAGCTTTACCTCCGCCTGGCCATCACGCTCAATTGCCGCTACCGCGTCCCCGAAGAGATGGCATACGTGCGTTGGATCGGCCGGAGCGTTGATGGTGGCGACAGCCGCAGCTTCATGGATCCGCCCCGTGACCTGCTCGGCCATCGCGCGTGCGACCGGTACCGAAACGGTAAGCGAATCGCGGAGTAGGAGCGGTCCATCGACGCGCAAAAACGGCGTGCGCACACCCACGGCAATCCACACGTTGCGCTGAGACGTTTTCTCTGCATTGACCGTAGGCGTATTCATGCGTGGTCTGGAGTCACGGTAGATCTCGATCGTGTCCCTGTTGATTTTCCGAAAGCTCAGGAAATACGCGACGACGACCGAATCGCCCGTGCGGGGGAATATTAAAAGGCCTTATTCTTCAAAAGGGAAGATAGGACTGGACCTGTTAACTGTCGAACACGCGGGTCCTGGGTCCAGGATCGCGGCTTCAAAGCTGGTCACGACAACCTACCGCCAGCGCGGACTTCCAGTCAAGGTGGCCGCGTTTATGCCATGCGGCGAATCAGCTGTCATCCCGGCCATGGACTGGCCGGGACCCAGTGCAGCAATGCCCTCCCTAGACCTGGATTCCGGCCATTACCTGGCCAGAACGACAGTACCTAAAACGCCGATCCACCGCTATCGATTCCTGTACGTTATTTGTGGGACGCCGCACTAGGAGCCATGGAATTTTCTTGGGGCGCCATACATGCTCGGAGTCGTTCCCAAAGCGATTTGCTGCCAAATGCGAATGCCTGCTCCTCGGCGATCAAAAATACAGGTGTACCGCCACTGGAGATTTCGACCGCATGGGCAACGGTTTCTTTTCCGCCCTCGGACTGCGCACACGCTTGCAGGGCCTCTAGAGACGGGAAATGTACCTCGGCGATCCGGTAGAATGGGGGCGGTGTCCCGTCCGGAGTCGCCACGACTTTGGTCGCTACAAACCTCGTTTTACCGGAGAGCTTCTCCACCGCCATCGGTACGTGTTCCTCCTGATAAAGTTTTTCGAATGCGTCGATATCCCGAGGACGCGGATACATCACTATTAGCTTAACGCCAGCCATAACACCCTCCTATCATTGTATCGGTTGAGAGAAATTCGCGGATCCCTGTTTCAACTTCCAACCTATTCCCCGCGGTCTTGCCGCGGGATCCTTAGCCATGGGGTTTCCAAAGGGGAGAGGCGCAGCTCTCCCCTTTTGGTCGCCCCACGGGGTTCATACCCCGTGGTGGCGAATCCAATTGACTCCACTCCTCGCTATAAGCGCGTCCAGAGCCGTGCCCGGCCCAATTATAGACTGTTTGTTCTACAATCAAGAAAAAAAAATCATTCCAAAGCCCGCACCGTCACCTCGACCACCTCTTCGAGGGCCGAACGATCGCTTCGGATCTTTCCAATAACCAAGAGACCTTGCAGGTTGCAGGTCAAATAGCGCGCTAGCGCGCGCAGATCGCGTTGGTTATCGAGCTCGCCCGCACTCTGATCGCGCAGTAAGGTCTTATAGAAACCGTCCTCGAGTTGCTTTACGCACAGGCTCACCTTCTTGGCCGTGTCAGGATCACTCAGTCCCCGCTCTACGGCCGAGTTGGTAACCAGGCAGCCGCGCAACGGCCCGCCGGTCATCACATGCTCAATGACGGTTGCAAAGAACTGACGGATAGCCGCTTTGCCCGAGGCGTTAGTATCAAGAATATCGAGCAGTTTCCTCACCACTACCTTGCGATAGCGGTCCAGGACCGTGAGAAAAAGGTGTTGCTTGTCCCCGAAGGTCGCGTACAGGCTACCGCGATGGATGCCCATACTCTCCACCAAGTCTTGGATCGAGGTCGCTTCGTACCCTTTGGACCAAAATGTCTCCACGGCCTTGTCCAACACATCGTCTAGATCGAACTCTCTCGGTCTCGCCACGCGCCCTACGTTGGTTCCTTCGTTGCTGATAATATTAATCCTAGACATTCTTAGACCAAATAGTCAAGAATGATCTAGGAGGATTCTTCTCATGACTATACACTTTACTGGTGGCTGTGCATGCGGCACCATTCGCTATGAGTGGTCGGCTGAGCCGGTTTTCGCCGGGAATTGCCATCGCCGCGATTGCCAACGGGCAACTGGAGGTACGTTTGCCCCCCTGGTTTTCGTGCAGTGCAGGCACAATCACTGGCGATGTGAAATACCGCGATATAAAAGGTGATAGCGGGCGAATTGTCAGCCGTGGCTTTTGTCCGGCGTGCGGGGCGCGGCTGTTTCTAAAGGCAGAAATGATGCCCGACCTCATAAGCATCATGGCGGGGAGCCTTGATGACCCAAGTTGGTTTCAACCCACAATGGACATTTTCACGGCCAGTGCGCAACCCTGGGATTTTATGAACCCAAACCTACCGAAGTTTCCCAACATGCCAACGATGTAGTGTGTTGCATGCAGTATTCAGGACTAGCGACACTCATCGGGTCCCTCGGCGTAGCCCTGCTGCTCGCCTTTCTCTTGAACGTGAGTTGAAACCCCGCCGATTCACGCACCTGAATCGGCAGCCTTAGCGGTCTTGCATCGCGTAGGGTCACCACCGCTGCATAGCGCTTTCCCGCCTCGAAGTTGCCGTCCGATCGATAGTTCCGGTCGGATAGGTCTTGGGATCGAGATGCGCTACCGTTCGGACAATCGAAGCAGAGCCGCCCTCCTCTGCCGTCTCGACGACCCTAACCTCCGTGGGCTTGGTGCGCATTGCGGCATCGAGCAAATCGAATACCAAGATGCTCTTGCCCGGCGCGGGCAAGTCCCAGCAGTATTCGGTGCCACTGCCGACTTGGTAGGCGGTAAAATGCATTGTGAACTTGCCAATCCGTGCTACGCATTTATCCACCTCGATGGCCACGCCCCCGTGTGCGTACACGAAGGACTGACCCAAGATCGTTATTAAGACACTAAACAAACGCAGCGTTGTGATATTCATAATGCCTCCACTCATGGTTAGAGAGCCTTGCGATAGCTCACGCGGTAGATGTTCCCGCCGTAATCGTCGGAGATGTAGATGGCCCCGTCGGGCCCCTCGGCGACATCCACGGGGCGACCGATGACCTCTTCATCTTGCTCGAAGCCTGTGGCAAATTTGCGCTCGGTGATCTCGCCTCTAGCATCAAAATGCAGCGACACCACCTCGTACCCGGCCTTCTCGGTACGATTCCAGGATCCATGAAGGGCGGCCAGCGCCGCACCCTGGTAGCCTGGCGGCAGACCGTTGCCGTGAATGAACGATATGCCTAAGGGCGCGGTGTGGGCGCCGAAGGTGTGGACGGGAGGCACGCTCTCGCGCACCTCATCTTCGTTTCCAGCGCCGAGGCTGGGATCGGGCGCCTTATCGCCGTTGGCATAAGGCCATCCGTAGGACTTGCCGTGCTCGATGCGATTAAGCTCGCAGGGAGGAAAGTCATCGCCCAGGAAATCGCGCCCGTTGTCGGCGCCGTACAGTTCATTTTGTACCGGACGCCAATCAAAGCCCACGGAATTACGAAGGCCGGTGGCATAGATCTGCCCCGCCGTACCATCGGGTCGAAAGCGCAGCAAGGCGGCGCGCCGGGGATCTTCTTCCCTACAGGCATTGCAGCTCGATCCCACCGATACGTACACCCATCCATCCGGACCCAGGCGCACGCTGCGTGTCCAGTGTTGGCCGCCGACGGGAAGCTCCGCTAGGCGCTTGAAACTGCCGCTCAGTTTGCGGGCCTTCTCGTCAAAGCGGACGCGCCCCAGCGCGTTCGTCTGGGCGACGTATAGCCAGCCTTCATGGAGATCTAGACCATGAGGTCGATTGAGCCCCGTGAGCAGATCTTGACGGCCATCCGGCTGCCCGTCCGCATCGCTGTCGCGCTCAAGTAGGACGATGCGTCCTGAGCGTGGTAGGCTCACGAGTAGATCACCGGCCCCGGTAAACCGCAGCATGCGCGCGTCGGTCAGTCCGCTCGCGTAAAGGGCAATAGAAAAGCCATCCGGCAAGCGAATTCGATTTCGAAGCGAGTCGGTCGTTGGCGCGCTCCGAAACCACCCACCGATTGCGCTAGGCATGTTCACCGTGAAACGCTCGGGCCACAGCAACCATAGGAGAATGGCCGCGACACCGAGATGGAGAAGACCGCGCGGCACAGTTCTCATTGTACGGCCGCCTCTCGGGCGGGTCGCGGCCGGCCCGCGTCGATGAAGAAGTCAATGATCGACGGATTCAAGTCTGGCCAACGCGCATGGGGCTCGGTTCCCTCGCAGTATCGGGTGGCCACGCCATGAGCACACTTCGGGTAGGTTTCGCAACCGTGCAGTCGCTTGCGAGCACTTAGCTCGCACTGATTACATGCGGCCCACCAACGTGCCGCGTCCTTCCCGTACCCTGGAAATAGCCCATCGTTGGCGCTGTGCATAATCATTACTGGGAGCGGTTTTGGGCACTCGAAACCGGCGAGGTCTGCCTTGGTGAAGCCCACGGCACTCGCTGCGATCGCCGTGGGAATATGTTTCGTTTTATCGAGTATCGCCATAGCCAACGCAACGGTCCCACCATCCGAATGCCCGGTTAAGTACACGCGTGTCGTATCGATGCACCATTTTTTCGCGGCGACACTCGGAATTGCACTCAAATCCTCGATCGCGGAAATGGAGTTTCGGACGTGATCCGCATAGGTGATCAGAAACCCTTGACCCGTCGCGATTGTTGTTAACCCCGTAATACGTTCGCTAGCCGCGGCGGAGAGACCCGCTGGAGCAAAAACGACGAGTAAGGGATGGGCGACGTTTGGTCGATAGTTCTCGGGAGTTCTTACGTTGAAACGAATACCCTTTGGGGTACTTTCGCTGTCAATGACCCCCGCGGGACCGACCCTCGAGTGGGGCTTGCAAACGACAGCCGTGCTGCCCCGAGGATATGCGTACACACCAAGGTGGATCGTCCCACGCTCCGTACACCCCATCAGCGCGAGGCCCGAGGCGAGAAGCAGACCTTTCAACAATACCTGACTGTTCGTTCTAGAATGAACCACAAGAAAAGCTACTCGAGCGCAAACCAAGGATTTATGGGAGTAAGCTTAGCTGTTATGGAACAAATAGTCAAGAATAGCGTCGGTGTTGGAGCGAGGCCTACAACTCGATCAGGACGAAGAGTTAGGATAGAGTAGAAGGTAGGATCTCTACTCTAGCTCGCGATCTCGGAATTCGGGCGAGTGCAGGCAAATCTAGGGATACTTCAGGGTCAGGCCCGGCAAAGCGCAGGGGATTACTTCGCGGCCGTCGGTCCGGTTTGAGATCAAAGTTACTCGAGGTGGAGTCGACGTTTTAGCTAGACATACATGGTCGTGACATTCCGGGCAGCGATACTCCTGGACGTCCTTGTGAGACCGTGCTCTTTCAACCTCGACCCGGAAGACACAGCCACAAAAGCCGCAGGTTTGCCGAAACTCACTGCTGGGAGAAAACGCAGCGGTTGTTTCCGTCATTGTGTTACTCAACATAGATTCTCGTAGGCATTGCTAATTGACTTCATATCCGCACAAAAAAGCGGATACATTGATTAATGAACCCTCGGCGGTCCAGTGTCGGCACAGCCGCCCATCGCAGGGCGGACCACGCGCACGCTATCGGGCGAGTATTTCAGGTAAGATGTGACAATACCCTCTGGTTCTTTCCACCAGGGAAAGCCACCAAATGTTCTTCCGGGACGCGCTTAAGTTCGGTTCAATGATACCACGGTGTGAGACCCTATGCCAGCTAGAGCTAGGATGGTAGAGGCGGAACTCGGCGACGCCCTAAGATAGAGAGATGGTGACTACCCCAAGGATCACACACGGTTCGGCCGCATGAGTGACCGCGCGCCACTCGACCAGACCTGTCAGTGCTTCGGGATCGCTCACGAATACCGAGACATCCGGGGCAGGCGGCACGCGGTCTCCCCGGAGACGAAACGGGCACTGCTGGTCTCGATGGGCGTGGCCGCGGGCAGTGATGCGGAACTGCGCGAGGCGCTCGAAGCCCATAAAATGGAAGCATGGAATCGACTGCTACCACCGGTCCGGGTAGTGTGGGAGACCCAAGCACCGATCGAAGTTGTTATCACCGTTCCTAGCCCTCAGATAGACAAGCCGATGCGCTGGGCGTTGACGGCTGAGAATGGCGAGTACCTGCACGGCAGTTTTTTCCCCGGTACATTGGATGTGATCGAGCGTAAGGAAGTCGCTGGAGTGAGCTTTATCCGCTTGGTCTTGCAGCTATCAGCGAGGTTGGTTCCCGGCTATCACCGCGTCGAGATCGAGGGCCATCGAGGCGCTGCCAGCATGGCCCTCATCATTGGGCCCGAGCGCTGCTATCAACCGGCCGTACTTGAGAGTGCTAAGCGCGTTTGGGGTTTGGCGCTTCAGCTTTATAGCGTGCGTTCGGAGCGGAATTGGGGGATCGGGGATTTCACCGATCTCGATCGGATCATCGAAGTGGCGGATGGCTTTGGCGCGAGTATCATCGGTCTCAATCCCTTGCACGCCCTCTTTCCACACGCTCCGGCGCATGCCAGCCCGTACAGTCCCTCGAGCCGGTTATTTCTCAATATCTTTTATCTGGATATTGAAGCCGTCCCCGATTTTTTGGAGTGCGAGGCCGCGCAAGCCTGTGTCGGCGCACCGCAGTTTCAAGCGCAACTGCGCGCATCGCGCGCGGCAGAGCTGGTCGAATATCAGGGTGTCGCTACAGCCAAGATGGAAATTCTCGAGCGGCTCTATCACCATTTTCGCGAACATCATCGGGATGCGGGTAGTCAACGTGGAACCGCCTTCCGAACGTATCGGGCCGAACGGGGTCAGGCATTGCGAACGCACGCGCTTTTCGACGCTTTACAGGAAGCGTTTAATCGTCAAGACCGCGGGATCTGGGGCTGGCCCGTCTGGCCCGCGGCTTACCGCGATCGGAATTCCGAGGCCGTATTAGCGTTTGCGAACCGAAGCGCGGCCCGCGTCGAGTTCTTTGAATACCTGCAGTGGCAGGCAGACGTGCAGCTCGCGATAGCCTCCCGGCGCGCCTGCGAACGCGGCTTGACGGTCGGCATTTACCAAGACCTGGCCCTCGGCGTCGAGCGCGGCGGCGCGGAGACCTGGGCCAATCAGCGCTTGTACGCATTGGAAGCAGCCATCGGCGCACCCCCGGACGATTTCAACCTCAAGGGACAAGATTGGGGGCTCGCGCCGCTCAGTCCAGGGCGGCTGCGCGCGGCCGCCCATGCGCCGTTCGTAGCCGCCTTGCGCGCGAACATGCGCTACGCGGGGGCGCTGCGTCTCGACCATGTTATGGGGCTGCAGCGCTTGTTCTGGATCCCGGCGGGCGGTAAGCCGAAGGACGGCGCTTATGTCCACTACCCCTTCGAGGAGCTGCTCGGGATTTTGGCCTTGGAAAGCCAACGCCACCGCTGTCTCGTGATCGGCGAAGACCTCGGTACCGTGTCCGATGAGGTGCGAGCGGCATTGCAACCCGCGGGCATCCTCGCTTGCCGCGTGCTTTATTTTGAAAAATCGCCCGAAGGCGGCTTCAAGCCGCCCCCCGAGTATCCGCGTCAGGCCGCCGTGGCCGTGAACACCCATGATCTACCAAGCCTGAGCGGCTACTGGCGCGGAAGAGATTTGGAGCTTCGCAGAGAGCTTGGCTTGTTCCCTTCCGATGAACTAAAGGAAGAACAAGTGACGGCGCGCGCCGAGGACCGGGCACGGCTGCTCGCGGCCCTCGATCAAGAAGGGCTGCTACCCGCCGAGTGCAACGTGCAACCGCCGACGATGACGCCGGAGCTTGCCTGTGCTGTACACATCTACTTGGCGCGCACGCCTGCCGTGGTCATGATCGTTCAGCCCGAGGACATCTTGTGTCAACCCGAGCAGACCAACCTGCCCGGAACGAAAAACGAGCATCCCAACTGGCGGCGCAAACTCTCGCTGAACCTGCAAGACTGGGCAAGTGATCCGCGCTTTCAGACATTCGCCGCAGCCCTACGGGAAGCCCGTGGTCCGACGCCTTCAGCAAAGCCTGATTGACGGGCTCATCTTGCTGCGGAACGAATTTGCGGCATCGCGTCGCCCCGCGATTCCCGGGCTACGCGGGCTCCGCCACGATCACGGTATTTCGCCCTTGCTGTTTTCCTCGATAGAGCGCATCGTCCGCTTGCTTGACGCATAGGTCCAACGGCCTATTTTGGTCGTAGCGGGTTATCCCAAAGGTAACGGTCACGGAATGCCGCGTGCCGGCGAAGTCAAGGTATGCCGCTTCGATGCCCATTCGCAATCGCTCCACCACCTCGATGGCGTGCTCCAGGGAAATTTCCGGCAGCACGATAAGAAACTCTTCGCCTCCCCAACGCCCTACGATATCGATCTTGCGCACGGTCCTTCGCATCACGCTCGCGACACGGCGCAGCACGGCATCGCCGCAGTCGTGACCGTGACTATCGTTGATCGTCTTGAAGTGATCTATATCCGCCAGGACGAGGAAAAAGGGCCGGCCGCTCCGCTCGCACCGCAGGCGCTCGTTTTCGAGCAATTCCTCGAGCTTGCGCCGGTTCGGAAGCTGAGTCAGGGGATCGGTGTCGGCAAGTTCCTTGATCCGCTGCTCGGCTCTTGCCGAGGCTTGGCGGAAGAAGTAGGTCATCATGGCCAGGGCCGCAAAGGTGACAACGGCATTGGCGTAATAAAGAATCTCGAGTAGCGCCGGCGCAAGTGTAGGGTTCGGCGCCCGGATCGATAACGCGTACAGGGCACAATAAAGCGCGCCAATCCCGATGCATTCCAGAACGATGAGTTTCGTTTTCAGCATGCTATTAAACATCGTGAATGAAATCGCGGCCATGAGATAGTTCTGAAATCCGGCATGCCAGCCTACGCAATACACAGCGACGATGGTATGTGCGACGACTTCGGTCGTGAGTAGCGTGATGGCCAAGGCATGATTGCCCCGTCGATTCGCGAGATACCCGACGAACCACGCTACGCTGCTGAAAATATTAAATACCGCCAGAACCGGAACACCCAGAACGAGAAACAACGGAACGCAGATGACATGCACGCTAAACCCGAGATAGGCGATGTATCTAATGACCAGATACATCCGAAAATCCTCGAACCGCGTATGCTCGCTGACTGACCTCCGGCATAAGCTTGCATTGATTAACCACTTTCTTACCGAACCTTGGTGATTATAGTGGGAGCTTCCTCCCTCCCAATAGCGCCCAATAGTAGGGGAATTGGAATGCGCTCGGCTCAAAGCGCGACAAAGGTTGCGGAGCAAGGGCGCTATGCGGGAGCGGACGGTTTCGTCAAATCCCTGATTCCGAGGCACTCAAACGGACCGCGCGACGGTGCGACGCGCCACTCCTGCATAACTCAACGGGGGTCCATGGCATGCCGATGATGTCGATGAACAGCGAGGTCTGACCGCCGCTCCCGTCCATTTTGCCTTCGAGGATCTTGACGTCATAGGTGAGCGTATCGGCCTTGAGGACCGGGTTTTTCAACTCGATGACGTTCTTGGCGCCCTGGGGACTGAATGTGGAAGGGTCGGCGTTGGGAGGATCTTTTTCGAACGAGTCCCGCCCTTCCGCCCAATCCTGAACGACCGACTCCTTGGGAACGTGGCCCGCCAGTCGTTTCGGCCGGTCAGCGAAGATGATCGTGTTGAGGCTGATGCCCTTCAGCGTGAGTTTGCCGTCCTGGTACGCGTACCCTTCGGCGGTCTTGACGAGCAGCGAGGGGAGGATGTTCTTCCCGACTTGCTCAGTTCTGGGTTTGTCCTCGGCGCAGCTGCATGGATCTGGGGGATCCCCAGCTCGACCGTCTCTCGTTCGAGCTTGCCGCTGAAGGCGAGTGACGGTGTGCCGCCCGCCCCGCGCGCTTCGATGACGACCATTCCAAACTAGCCTCCAAACTCGCCTGGCCGTAATAGTTGACGAAGCGCATGCCCTCGGCGGCAAGTTGGTCCAGATGCGGGGTGGGCGCGCCGCGCATGGCCCCGCCCCCATAGGCGCCCATGTCACCCCAGCCGAAATCGTCGGTCATGATGACGACGATGTTCGGCTTCATCGCGGCGCTCGAACCTGCCGGCGGCGGGATGGGGATCTCGAACGCCTTGCCCGGCCGCCTCTTCGGGTAGACGGTGACCGAATCGGCCTGGCAGTTGGCGATCCAGATGTTCCCCTCGCGGTCGGACATGGTGCCCTGCGGGTAGTCGATCGGGCCCGCCGTGAACCCGGTGTCGGGCGAGAGCGGCTTGCCGTTCGGCCGGAACAGCGAGACGCTGTTGGCCGGGGGCGGGGGGCAGTTGGGAGTCGTGAAGCCGAAATTGCCGACCCAGACGCGCCCGTTCGGCGTGAGCGTGATGCCCCACCCCGACCCCGAGAGGCCGCCGCCGAAATAGGGCGACCCGGGGAAATTCTCTCCCCACGGGTAGTACTTCAGCACGCGCGTTCCGGGGCAGGCATCAGCGAGCGGCGGTTCCGGTACGTAGTTGTTGCTCACCCAGAGGAACCCCTCCTCGTCGATCGCGAACGCTCCCGGGCCATTCAGGAGGTTGTTCTCGTTCTGCTCGCTGGAGAAATTGCCGGTGAACTTCAGGAACAGCGTCCACGCATCCGGCTTCTGCGCGAGCGCCGGCGCATAGGCCTGCTGCTCGAGGGACAGAGCGAACAGCTTGTCGACGTTCAGCCATGGGTACTTGGCGATGTTCGCCACCGCCTGGAGGACGTTCCTTGGACGCGGTCCGCCCGGCGGCGTGGTCGCATCGAACAGCTCCCGGCAGCCGGCGTGCGTCGCGATGCAGTGGGCGACGATGTTGGCGAGGGAGTTGAAGGTCGGCAGCGTCGACGTTTCCGAACCGTTCGGCGGCAGCCGAAGCACGGCGGCCAGGGTTCCGGTTCTCGCACGGACCATGTTGCCGGCCATGCGGATGGCGTTGAGCATGCCGACCGGGTTGCCGTCGACGCCCGAGCCGTCGACGAACTGCGCGAAGGCGAACCCGGTCGCGACGGTCGTTCGCTCGTTGACGACCACGGGGCCGGCGACCGGCGCCTGCCCGATCGCGCTCGCGAGCATCGTCGGGCCGCTTCTTGCGCGAACGAAGAGGAGCGGCTGCTGCGAGGAAGAGAGCCCGCGAGGCAGGCGGTAGTCGATCTCGAACTCGCCGGCAGGACCCGTGGTGGCGCGGCCGAGGACTCTTGCAATTCCGAGGGGCCCGACAAAGCGCGCGTACAACGATACCTCGTACCCCGTCAAGCCAGTTCCGCCGCTTTCCACGATACCGCGAAGCTTCGTTTCGCCCGCACCCTTGGCGTTGGCGAAACCGGCCACGGTCAACGCCAACAGCGCGATAGTCGAACCGGACAGGATTCGGTGCAAAAGCATGATGCTCCCCCTTCTTCGGCGCTCGACCCGTTTTCTCCCGTGACAGGCAATCTGCACGTCCATGAATAATGAATAATGAATAATGAATAGGAATTTTAAACGTCCTTTACAGTACTGCTGGGCTCGTGAGCATACGGGTGCTCGGCCTGGGATCGGGGCATTCTTGGGACCCTTCCTCGGCCCGAGGCGCTATGTTTTCGGGGCGTTTTGGCGTCTCGGGCGAGCGAGGGCCAAGGGGGAGGGTCGGCTCAGGGGCTGAACCGGATGGGAGCGGAGTGCCACCGTCGCCGAGTAAAAGATCGGGTCAAGGCGGGACTAGCCATTCCATAGTTCGACGCTGGCGCGTCTGGCTGCTTTGCGCAGGGCTTTGTCGAGCGTCGCGATGGGGATCCCTATGCGCATGGCCAAACCTAGATAAACGGCATCATAGATCGTCAATCCGCATTCTCTGGCGAGCGCTACCGCTGTTCCGGTGCTCACCCGCTCCGGCGTATCGTCCGTGGTAATAGGAAGGTCAGCCAAGAGTCGGCAGAACTGCTCGGATTCCGATCGTAGGATCCTTTTGCGCCGCTCGAACATCAGCAGCACGTTCTGCACCTCGAGATGCCAGAGCGCCGGTACGATCGCGGATCCCGTTAGCAGCGCATCCAGTGTTTTCTCGCTATAACCGCTTGCGTCGTTCTTGAAGAGCCAGGGCATTGTCACCGAGCAATCGACAACCATCATCGCCGACCGTGCCTCATGGCCTCGGTCACCGTATCGAGCGGAATATCGGAACAATTGCGCGCGGGTCGCAGACGCTTGATGGCCGCGACGGCGTCTTCCCCTGACCCGGTCGCTGGCCGGATGGGGACCAACCGGGCGACGGGTCTGCCGTTGTTGGTGATGGTGAAGGTCTCGCCCCGCTCCACCTCCTTTAGCAGGCGGGGAAGATGGGTTTTAGCCTCGTAAGATCCTATCTGCTTCATGGTCTGACTCACTACCCTAGTCTAAGACTAGTCTGAGCCGGCGTTATTGTCAAAGTGCCCGTCCACGGTTGACCCGGCAGGATGAGCGGCAAACCTTCCCGAGTGCAGTATTCCGCAACCTGCCGATTCAGATCGTGGGCTTTTGCAGAGGTTCCTAAACGCTAGGATGGAGAAACTTAATGATGAGAGCTTTAGAGCCATGGATCGTAAGTTTCCGAGCTGAATAAGCCGCTATGCGGGAGCGGACAGTTGCCTCAAATCCACTTCATCAAGCCCGTCTCGAAGCGATGGGTCAAGAGCCGGTGGTAGGGGTACAGGCGCAGCTTGTAGGTTTGCAGACCGGAACCGGGGGTCAATTCGAGCTCGAATCGCGTTTTGCCCTCGGCGTTTGTGTCTTTCGCGGTGAAGCGGTGCGTTTCACTGGCGACATATAGGTCGTCGCGCTCGCTTCCGAGGAGACATTCCATCACCACATCCTCGACCGAAAGGTCCCCTAAATGAACAGCGGCGCAGAACGTGAGTTGCTCTCCCGTCCGGACGCTCGATTTGGGTTGGTCGAGGAGCTGCAACCGCACCTTGGGCCAGCACTCCCCGACCCGTTGCTTCCATTGCGCCAGCTCAATCGCCGCGGCGAAGTTATCGGCGGCGAGCCGTTCCTGTTGCAACGCCGCCCGGCTATAGAACTTTCTCACGTAGTCCATGACCATCCGTTCCGCGCCATAGCGGGGGATCAGGGATTTCATTGACGCCTTGACCTTGTTGATCCAGCCTGGCGAATATCCTTGCCGGTTGCGATCGTAATAGAGTGGGATGACTTCATATTCAAGGATATCGAGGAGCTCCTGTGCCTCCGCATGGGCATGGGGCTCGGCGGGCATGGAGGCGCTTTGGGGCGCAATACCCCAACCGTTCCTCCCGTCATAACCCTCCGGCCACCAGCCATCCAGAATGCTGAGATGCGGCACACCGTTGATGCCGGCCTTCATGCCGGAGGTACCGCTCGCCTCTAACGGGTAGCGGGGGGTATTGAGCCAGACATCGACGCCCGTCACCAAGCGGCGCGCGAGTGCCAGATCATAGCCCTCGATCAGCAATACCTTGCCCTCGAACTGCGGTTGCCGCGACCACTCGTGTACGGCGCGGATCAACTCCTGACCGGGTCCGTCATGCGGATGGGCCTTGCCTGAGAATACGATCAGAAATGGCCGATCCGGGTTGTTCATCAGGCGCGCGAGCCGCGCCGGATCGGAAAACACCAAGGTCGCGCGCTTGTAGGTTGCAAAACGACGCGCACAGCCGATGATAAGGATATCGTCGTCGGGTCCGAGATGACGGGTAAGGCGATTTATTAGCGATTGACTGTACCCGTTCCTTCTAAACTGCGCGCCGGCGCGCTCACGGAGCTCCTTCATCAGGTCCGATTTTAGAAGCTGGTGTGTGCTCCATAAGGCGGAATTGGGGAGATCGTCGATGCGCTCCCAGAACGCTTCGTTGAGCAGCTCATTGCGCCATTGAATTCCGAAGCGCAAATCGAATAGATGCACCCAGGCCGCGGCCAGAAAGGTTTGCACATGCACGCCGTTGGCGATGCACTCGATGGGGTTTTCATGCGCCGGGATCTCGGGCCAGATAGTGGCCTCCATGCGCGCGGCGGTCTCGGTGTGAGTGCGGCTCACACCGTTGTGAAAACGCGAACCGCGGAACGCAAGCGCGGTTTGATTAAAATCGCCCCCGTGATTGGTGCTGATCCCGAGCCTTAGGAACTCCTCTTCGCAGAGTCCGAGCCGCTCCCGGAAGCCTTGGAAATAGTGCCCGACCATGCTTGCGTCGAAGATGTCGTGACCGGCCGGGACCGGCGTGTGCGTGGTAAATACAGTCCCCGCGGCGACCTGTTCGAGGGCGGCCCCGAAACCGATTCCGCTTTCCACCAGTGCACGACATCGTTCCAGCACCAAGAACGCGGCGTGCCCTTCGTTGATATGCCAGACTGTCGGCGCGATCCCCAGCGCGTGCAGCGCCCGCGCGCCTCCGATGCCGAGCACCATCTCCTGTTGAATGCGCGTGTGCTTGTCGCCGCCGTAAAGCTGGTGGGTGATGTGACGATCTTCGCTGCTGTTGGCGCTGACGTCGGTATCGAGAAGAAAAAGCCGGATATGGCCCACCCGAGCCTGCCAGAGCTGGATGACGACCTCGCGGCCGGGAAGCTCCACTGCGACGGTAAGCGGAGACTGCCGCGCATCGAGTACGGGGCTAATCGGCAGATCGTTGAGCTCGAGGCGCGATGGCTTTAGCTGCTGATTACCGGCCCCGTCGAGCGTTTGCTCAAAGGATCCCACGCGATAAAGAAGACCGACAGCGACAAACGGCAAGCCGAGATCACTCGCCGCCTTGCAGTGATCCCCGGCAAGGATCCCGAGCCCTCCCGAATAGATCGGCAGGCTCTCGTGAAGCCCGAACTCGGCACAGAAGTAGGCGATCAGATTGCGGCTGGGATCGATCAATGTCCTGACCTCCGGGTTGACCTCCTTCGCCAGATAGGTGTCATAATCGGAAAGCACACTGCGATAATCCTGCAGGTAGACGAGATTGTTGGCCGCCGCTTCGAGTTTATCCTGCGCCACCCGGCGCAAGAATATCTTCAGGCTATGGCCACAGGCATGCCAAAGATCGCGGTCCAGATGTGCGAACAGCGTCCGGATCGGACGGTTCCAGCTATAGACTAGATCATTGGCCAGTTCTTCCAGCCTGGCGAGGACCGTAGGGAGTACGGGTCGTACTTCGAGATCGAATCGGGTGCCGGTCATCTTTTAGAGATTCCCATATGGTTGCCACTTCAAGCTTCGCTTACTCCACGTGGACCTTGCGCAGGCCGAAGCCGACGATGCGGGCGGGCAGCCGGCGCAGCAACGGCAGACGAAAGAGCGCCGGGGGCGCAAACGAGGTATTGGGATCGAGGGCGGTCCGGATGACGCGCTCTTGAATGAAGGCCTGAAAGCGCTGGATGAAGCGAGTCGGCCAATAGCGCTCACGTTGCACCCGCGCGAGATCGGCCTCCATGACCCGGCCACCGCGCAGTGCTTCGCTTAAGGCATTGGCCGCGACCACCGCGTCCTGTATGGCATAGTTGATCCCCACCCCGCCGACCGGCGACATGACGTGGGCCGCATCACCGATTAAGAGCAAGCCCGGCAGATACCATTTCCTGAGGCAACTCGATTCCACCGGTAGTATAGAAAGGTCGCCCCAGCTCTTTAGCAAAGACACCCGGTCGGCAAACTCGGGCGCAAGCGATACCAGCGAGGCGTGGAATTTCTCGATGCCTTCTTCACGCAATGCTTGGTAGCTGCCTTTTAAAATCAGGTATCCTAATTGGAAGTGATCTTCGCGCGGCAGTATGGCTAGCATGTGGCCTTGACCGATACGGCCTCCGAAGCCTTGTGTATCGCCGGAGGACCTGGGTAACCGGAACCAGAGTACGTCCATCGGCGGGGAGCTTCGCACCGGCTCGAGTCCGGCAAGCTTGCGAAGGCGCGAGAATCGCCCGTCGGCGATGATCGTCACAGTGCGGCCCTACCCGCTCTGTTCACGCGGTAGCAGGAGGTCCTCGAGAAAGAAGGCGGAAAGCGCCGCTCGCCCACTGAGATTCGCCTTCCCATAGATTGCTTGCGCCTGCTGGCGAATCGTCCGCTCGCTGGTGTCACGCGCGAGCGCAATCTCCTTGTGACTGAGACCCTTGAGCATCAGGAGCGCTATCTCGCGTTCGGCGGCCGTCAACTGCCAGCGATCGAACTGAGAATCGATGGCCGAACCGAGGCCCTTCAGCAGCTCGCGCATGTCGGCCCGCCACTGCGCCCCCTCGGCGCGCGCCACCTCGAGATCCCGCATCAGCGAGAGCTGTTCCAGGTGCTGACGTTGCATGCGTCCGAGCAGGTGCACCACTCCCGCCACGGCCAGCACGATGAGGACGGGCTCGGCAAGCTCCATGAGGATCTGGCCCGACGTCATGTCGGGCTCTTCCATGATCTCGATGGTCATCAGGCCCCCGATGCCCGCGATGATGCCGGCCACGGCCCAGATCGGGTTCCACGCTCTTCGTAATATCTGCATTGCTGTTCACCTCTTCCGCCCCGGCTCAGCGGCGGTTGCCGATCTTGATTCTAAGCTCGCACGGACTGCGATGCTAACGGAGCCGGACCGGGCTGCTCGCAAGCCGCCCGGTCCGGTACTTCAGTGACTCACAGTCAGCACAGTGAGCAATCGACCAACTCGAGTGTCTCGCCCGTCTCAGGATCCACCTCGAGTACGAACCCGATGCCCGGAACGTAGAATTTAAGCTCCACGGATCCGGGTGAGAGCGGGGTGAAGTCCAGGGTCTTGAGGACTGGACGCTCGTTCCCGAAAGGGACGATTTCCTGGTCATCGAGGTCCAGCACCTCGACCACGTCCTCAGCCTCGTTGCTGAGTGCATACTCTTGCCGATAGAACTCGCCCTTCCGCGGTTTCGCCTTGACCCAGAAGCCGGGCTTAGCGCCGTCCTTGTCTGCCTCCCAAGAGCCATCGAGGCTCGCGAGCAGACCATCCTCAAAGCTCTTGGAGATCTCGCCGAAGTACCAGACGTTCCCGGCCTTGTCCTGAGCCACCCAATCGATAGTGTCTTCGATCACCTCGCCGTCCAGCGTGACAGTGTCTCGAAGGGTGGTCACTGTGACCCCCTGGATCTTCCGTCGCTTCTTGAGCACTTCGACGCGGATCCGCTCCAGCCCCTCATCGGTCTGCTTCTCATATTCCCACCACATTCCCGGCGTGAACGGTGCGTAGGGATTGGTGATTTTAGAGACAAAGTTCGCCGAAGCGATGACCGGGTCGTACGGACCCTGACCAACACCTTCACACACCTCGTCGCGAGTCTCTCGAATATCTCTGCACTCTTCCAAGGCCTCCGAACGAGCCTCTCGCGTGGCGCGCATGCAGGTCTCCAAGGCCTGGCGGTCACTCAGGTTCAAGCAAATTGCGGTTCCGACTCGGTAGTCGTCGCCAGCCTTGAGCTGGCATGCCTTCAAGAGCTGCCCCGTCGTCCGCCCGCAGATGTTCGGGTCCGCCGCCAGCGCCCCTCCGGGGCAGAGTCCAATGAGGGCGCAGGCTACAGCCAGGACTGCCGCACGCCCCTCCCTCCAGTCATTTCGTGTCGAAATCATCTTACACCTCCAGTTATTGGCATGTCAGTAGCCCGAGTGGCACGGAACGCGTGCCTCAGGATGGGCGTCCGCTACCACCTCGGCCCCGAGCAGAGTGCGGCCTACCCGGGGTTTGCGCTATCCGACAAGCGACCCATGCCGGGAAGGACAACGTCGGCCGTCCGCCGGATTTTTGGGTTCCGGCGGAAAGGCCGATGCTTTGTTACCGGCCCCTTTATTTCGGCGCCCTTTCTTTCCAAAATAGCACTCGCCACGCGGCTGACCATGCCGGCGACGGTTGTCAGGGTGTAGACTTCAGGAACCCCCAAGGACTCAGGCCTAAAACAAGCCCAGGGCATCGCATAGAGCCATGTTCATCCGCCAACTCCAATACCTCGTGGCGCTGGCCAGGACGCGCCACTTCGCGCGCGCCGCGGAGCTATGTCATGTCTCGCAGCCGGCCCTGTCGGCGGCCATTCAGCACCTCGAGGAAGAGCTAGGCATCGCCATCGTTCGCCGTGATCAGCGCTTCCAGGGTCTCACCCCGGAAGGCGAGCGGCTCCTCGGCTGGGCACAGCGCGTCCTGGCCGACTGGGAGGGGCTCCGGCAGGAAGCGGCGCGCTCGCGCGGTGAGATCACCGGAACCTTGCGCATCGGCGCCATCCCCACCACGATGCCCGTCGTCCCATTGCTCACCTCACAGAGCCGCGCGGCTTATCCCGGTATCCACCAGGCGGTCTTTTCGCTCTCCGCCGAAGAGATCATCCGCAGGCTCGATGTTTTCGAGTTGGACCTCGGTCTCACCTACCTCGAAGACCAACGGTTGAGTGGTTTCCGCGTTCTTGCCTTGTACCGGGAGCGCTATCTGTTGCTGGCACCGAACCGTGGGGCGTTTCGTGGGCGGGCGGCAATAACCTGGTCCGAGGCTGCCGAGCTGCCACTTTGTCTACTCACTCCCAATATGCAGAACCGCCGCATCATCGACGCGGCCTTCCGGCAGGCGGGGACCGCACCGAATGTTGCGGTCGAGACGGACTCCGCCTTTGCGCTCTATTCCCACGTGCGCTGCGCTGGGCTCCACACCATCGTGCCCCACAGCATCCTGTTTCTGCTCGACATGCGCGAGGAGGTCACCGCCATCCCCCTGTTCCCGGAGCTGTCGCGGCCTATTGGGCTTATCGCGCTCGGCCGTGAGCCGGCGCCCCCGCTCATCGCCGCGGCCTGGGAGGTGTTCGCGGGCCTCGATCTCCAGAGCCGCTTCGACACGCTGATAAGCCCCGCAAATTGACCCATCCAAACAAACGATTGGACTGACCGGCCTCTTGCGCTCCAGGATCTCGCGCAACCCGGCCGCGCCGGGACGGAGGGCGGGCGTAGGCCCCGCAGTCTGCAACGATCTCAAGAACCCCAGGAGGTCCTACCATGGCCAAGGTTGTTTGCGTGCTTTACGACGATCCCGTCACCGGCTACCCGAAATCCTACGCCCGCGATGATGTCCCCAAGCTCGAGCGCTATCCCGACGGGCAAAGCCTGCCCTCTCCCAAGGGTATCGATTTCCAACCTGGTCAATTGCTAGGCAGCGTCTCGGGTGCTCTCGGCCTGCGTCAGTTCTTGGAGAATAACGGTCACAAGCTGGTCGTCACCTCGGACAAGGACGGTCCCGACTCGGTCCTAGAGCGGGAGTTGCCCGATGCGGACATCGTCATCTCCCAGCCCTTCTGGCCGGCCTACATGACCGCGGCTCGCATCGCTAAGTCGCCGAAGCTCAAGCTCATCGTCACCGCCGGCATCGGTTCGGACCATACCGATCTGCAGGCGGCGATGGAACGCGGGATCACGGTGGCCGAGGTCACCTATTGCAACAGCATCAGCGTCTCTGAGCACGTGGTGATGATGATCCTCTCGCTGGTGCGCAACTACATCCCCTCGTATCAGTGGGTGATCGACAAGGGCTGGAACATCGCCGACTGCGTCGCGCGTTCCTATGATCTCGAAGGCATGGCGGTCGGGACCGTGGCTGCCGGGCGCATCGGCGTCGCCGTGCTGCGCAGGCTCAAACCCTTCGATGTCAAGCTCCACTACACCGATCGGCATCGTCTCTCCCCGGACATCGAACGGGAATTGGGCCTCACCTTCCATGCGAACGTCGAGTCGCTGGTGCGGGTCTGCGACGTGGTCACCATCAACTGCCCGCTGCACCCGGAGACCGAGCATCTCTTCAACGAGGCCCTGCTCGGCAAGATGAAACGCGGCGCCTACATCGTCAATACCGCCCGCGGCAAGATCTGCGATCGCGAGGCGATCGCCCGTGCGCTCGAGAGCGGCCGGCTCGCCGGTTACGCCGGGGATGTGTGGTTTCCGCAGCCGCCTCCCAAGGACCATCCGTGGCGCACCATGCCCCACCACGGCATGACCCCGCACATCTCGGGTACCAGCCTCTCGGCGCAGGCGCGCTACGCGGCCGGTACGCGTGAGATCCTGGAGTGCTGGTTCGAGGGCCGCCCCATCCGCAACGAGTACCTGGTGGTCGATGCCGGCAAGCTCGCCGGTGTCGGCGCGCACTCCTACAGCGCCGGCGACGCCACG
>Ga0187892_10000959_pt1 | contig 70954 bp, 58 predicted proteins | sample MA1701073metaG_FD_139345 | JGI IMG/M metagenome (GOLD analysis project Ga0187892, IMG submission 139345) | Bio-ooze microbial communities from a basaltic lava cave in the Kipuka Kanohina Cave System on the Island of Hawaii, USA - MA170107-3 metaG ...
CAGCGCTTCCCTGATCCGACCGACAGGCACTCGCCACTCTTCCTTCGCCCCCACCGGGGCTACACTCGCTCCGGTCTCCGATTCCCACGGGTTTGACCCCTCCGGGGTCTGCACCCGTGGCTATACGCCGTCGCCCCTGCGGGGCTGCGGACGCGACTCCAAAACCTGCCTCATTCACAACAAGTCTGACGCCCCAAGACGTTGAGGGAACTGTGCAGTCATCCACTGAACTATATGAGGAGTCTAGACCGAGACGTATCCGCGTCGTGACATCACGCCGGACGTTGCGCACAGGCCGCATTCATGAGTGCGACGGTCATCGAAACGTCGTGTGCCCGGACGACGCAGGCTCCGGCGACGACTGCCCGTAACGCGCACGCGAGCGAGCCGGCCAGGCGGTCCGCCGAATCGGGAGCCGCCAGCAGCTTGCCGATGAAGCTTTTCCGCGACGCGCCCACGAGCACGGGGTAGCCAAGGTCCACCAGCGATTCGAGGCCTCGCAGGAGCGCCAGGTTGTGCTCGATGGTCTTGCCGAAGCCGATGCCCGGATCGACTGCGATCCGCTCGCGGGCGATGCCGCGCGACTCGGCCCATGACGCCCGCTCGCGCAGAAACTCCCCGACCTCAGCAACGACGTCGTCATAGTGCGGATCGGCTTGCATCGTGGCCGGCGTACCACGCATGTGCATGAGCACCACACCCGCGCCGGTGTGACGAACAAGCTCGCTCATCTGCGGATCGTCGCGCAGGGCGGAAATGTCGTTGACGATGCTGGCGCCGGCTGCCCGTGCCGCGGCTGCGACTACCGCGCTGCGTGTATCGATCGAGATCACCGCCTGCGGGCGACGCTCATGCAGCGCCTGGATGACCGGCACGGCCCGGCGAATCTGCTCGTCGGCTGCAACGGGCATGGAACCGGGCCGTGTCGACTCGGGTCCGACGTCGATGATCGCGGCGCCTTCATCAAGCATCTGCTCCGCGCGCGCCACGGCCGCATCGTGATCCAGGTACGCCCCGCCGTCGCTGAACGAGTCGGGCGTGACGTTAAGGATGCCCATGACCACGGGCCGAGATAGGTCAATCGCGCTCTCGCGAACAACCCACCGCGGCCCGGCCATCGAAGTTCGGAAATCGGAAATCGACAATCTCGCTAGCTCAGCGTGCGCGAGGTGCAGCCTCCGAGCGAGTGGCATGGGCAAGCGGCCGTTTGCTTGCCCGTGCAGACCAGGCGACATGCTCTCGGCATCACGGGCAAGCGATCGTCGCCGAAGGCCGCGACGATCGCTTGCCCATGCCACCCGATGGCGCATCATCGCGCACGACAATTTAGCCGGGCTGCGGGAGCGGTCCGCCGCCCATGTTCGGGCTGGGCTTGGGCGCAGCCGTGATCGGCCGCGCCAAGCCGACTTTGCGGTCGCGCTGTTCGGCGTCGAGCAGGTCGCCGACGCTGGGCCGGTCGAGCGACTCGCCGCGGATCAAGGCGTTGACCTCTTCGCCGCTGATCGTCTCATACTTCATCAGGGCCTTGGCGATCGTTTCGACCTTGTCGCGGTTCTCCATGATGATCTGCCGCGTGGCCTGATAAGCCTCGTCGACGATGCGCTTCACCTCGCGGTCGATCACCTCGGCCGTGCTGTCGGAATACTCGCGGCCGCCCAGGTCGAAGAAGGCCGGCCGCTGGCCATCTTCGCCGTAATGCACGAAGCCCAGCTTGTCGCTCATGCCCCAATCAGTCACCATGCGCTTGGCCAGGTTCGTGGCGTGGCGGATGTCGCCTTCGGCGCCCGAGTTCATGTCGTGGCCGATCAGCTCCTCGGCGATACGCCCGGCGCACAGCGCTTTGAGCGTCGCATCGATGTACGTGCGGTTGACGGTCAGGCGGTCCTTCTCGGGCAGCGAAAACGTCACGCCCCCGTAGGGCCCGCGCGGGATGATGCTCACCTTGTGGACCGGGTCGCAACCCTTGACCAGCGACTGCACCAGGGCGTGACCGGCCTCGTGATAGGCCGTCAGCTCACGCTCCTTCTCATCGATCGCCCGCGAGCGCTTGGCCCGGCCCCAGCGGACCTTGTCCCGGGCCTCTTCGAGGTCTTCCTGCTCGACGAACTCCTTCTCGGCCATCGTCGCCAGCAGGGCAGACTCGTTGATGATCGCGGCCAGATCGGCGCCGCTGAACATCGGCGTCCCGCGGGCCAGGCGCCGCAGATCGACGTTGGGACCAAGCTTGATCTTGCGCGCGTGCACCTTCAGGATTTCATAGCGCCCCTGCACGTCGGGCAGCGGAACGTAGACCTGCCGGTCAAAGCGGCCCGGCCGGATCAGCGCCGGGTCAAGCACATCCACTCGGTTGGTCGCCGCCATCACGATGACCTGGTCGGACGTGTCGAAGCCATCCATCTCGACCAGGATGGCGTTAAGCGTCTGCTCGCGTTCGTCATGCCCGCCGCCGCCGAAGCTGGCCCCGCGCCGGCGGCCGACCGCATCGATCTCGTCCAGGAAGATGATGCACGGCGAGTTGTCTTTGGCCTGCTTGAACAGGTCGCGGACGCGCGAAGCGCCCACGCCGACAAACATCTCGACAAAATCGGATCCGCTGATCGAGAAGAACGGCACATCGGCCTCGCCGGCGATGGCCTTGGCCAGCAGCGTCTTGCCGCAGCCCGGCTCGCCGACCAACAGCACGCCGCGCGGAATGCGCCCGCCCAGCCGCTGGAACCGCTTCGGATTCCGCAGGAACTCGATGATCTCGTGGACTTCTTCCTGAGCCTCCTGGATGCCGGCCACGTCGGCAAACGTGATATTGGTGTGCTCCTTGCTCTGGATGCGGTGCCGCGACCGGCCAAAGTTCCCGAGCATGCCCCCGCCAGCGCCCGCGTTGCGAATTTGGCGGATGATCACCAGCCACATGATGCCGAGAATCAGCACCCACGGCAGCAGGCTGACGAGCAACTCGACGAAAACGCTGTCTGCCTCGCGGCTGATTTTCGCCTTGGGCAGCTTGTCGGACAGTTCGCGCAGGAGGTCGCCGTCGATGGCGGTCGGCGGGTACTTGACCAGAAAGTGCAGGTTTGCGTCGGGCGTCATGCCCTCGACGTGCTTCTTCTTGCCCTCGATCGTGTCGGTCTTGAGGACGAGTGTGTCGATTTCCTGGTTAGCGACCAGCCTGTTGAACTCGCTGATCGGGATGGTTTCCCGGGCCTGCCACTGGCGCGTGAGCACCATGACGAGCATCAGGGCCAGTCCGAAAAAGACCAGCCAACTGACGATGCCCTTCGACATCTTCATGTTGGGGCCGCCCGGCCGCGGCGGCGTCGGCTTATCTGGTCGTGGGTTCGTCTGCTCCGGCATTCAAGACTCCTCGGGGCGGCGCGTCTTAGACGTCCGACCCATCACATCCCCGCGTTGGCCGCGCTACGGCGACGTTGCCAATCGCGCGGCGCGGTCAGGCGGCTTGGCTCAGGCTCCCACCTGCAGCCGCCGCTGAAATGATGGTAGTGCGGCTACCACCCCGTTTCCATCGTTTCGACGATCTGCTCGGCCGCCCCGTCCAGCCCGCGGATCATGCCCTTCTGAAACGTCTCGCCCACGGCCGGAATGTAACTGACAGTAAAGACGAACCGCGGACGATCGACCAGGATTTGCCCGTTTCGCTGATCTTTCCACCGGTAACGCAGAACCACGGTCGCGGACGTCTCGCGCGGCAGGTTCGTCTCGAAGCTGTCACCCAGCGACCTCTGCTGCACTTCGAGGATCTCGCCCGAGAATAGCGTGTCTGCCCGGCTGATGTCGGCGATGCGGTAGCCGGCGTCCATCTCGATGCGCTTGGCGATCGCTTCGGTAAGCTGGAACTCCAGCTCGCGGCGGAACTCACGCGACTGGAGCATCTCGATCGCCACCGTCTGAATATCGGCCCGAAACGGGCGCGTCGTGCTATAACCGCAGCCGGCGGCCAGCGAGCAGGCGCTGGCGATCACCCACGCGGGTACGCGGCCGCAAGATTGCGGATTGCGGATTGCGGATTGCGGATTGCCCATGCTCATCATTAGTTTGCGTTGGTCGTGCTGGGTTCGGTCGTCGGTTGTGTTTGCGGCTCGGGCGTCTCCAGCACGCCCAGACGCCGCAGATGCGCTTCGGCCTGCGTGGCCGCGATTGTGTTTGGCCAGTTGTCCTTGGTCGAGCGGTAGTAAAGCGAAGCGGCCCGCAACTGCCTGACGCGTTCGTAATACTCCCCGATCGACAGCTCTTTGGCCGCCCGCTTCTCCGATATTTCGGTCAGGATCAGGCTGACGCCCTGCTGCTGTGCGTAAGCCGGGAACTGGGCCAGATACAGCGTATAACGCTCCTGCGCCTCGATCAGCGGCGCGTCGTCGTACGGAATCCCGGCGAAGCTGGCGTCGGCGGCGTCGGCGCTGCGCCGCATGGCGTAGGGCAGGTACGTGCTGCGCGGAAACTGCTGCTGCAGCCGGACAAACTCGTCCTCGGCCAGGTCGTACTCGTTCTTGTTGTAGTAGTAGTCGGCCTTGGTCTTGATGGCCAGTTCGGCGATGCGCGACTCGGGATAGTTGCTGGCCAGGTCGTCCAGAATCGTAATGCCGACGTCTTCAGCCGGCAGCGGAATGAAGCCGAGGAAGCGCCGTTTGGCCCCGGCCAGGAAGTTCTCCGCGATCGTGAACTCGCGCTGCACCGCCTCTTCGGCCAGATCCGTGCCGCCGTATTGGTTGAGGAACTCCTGCAGGTACTGGTGGGCCTGATAGTAGTCCTTCTGTCCGATCACTGCCTCCGCCCGGCGCAGCAGGACGTGCGGATGCAGCTCGTGCTGCTCACCATACTGCTTGAGCCAGCGATCGAGAATGCGCCGAGCCTGGCCGAACTTGCCCTCGGCGATGGCCTGACGGGCAAGCTGAAAATCGCCCTCGGGTGTGCCCGGCTTGGGCGGTTCGACCGTGCTCCACTGCCCGCTGGCCGGATCGAACTCGACCCGCTCGCGCCGCTGCTCGGGCGGCTGAGCCGCGCCCAGCGCAGCCATGGCTGACAGCATCATGACCAGACGTGCCGCACGGCCGCGCTCGCTGGCTACGTTCAAATGGCTGCTCCTCGCCAAGCAGGTGCGGCACGGCCTTCCAGCCCGTAACCCGTGGCATGGGCTTCCAGCCCATGACTCGTCCCACGGGCTTCCAGCCCGTGACTCGTGGCATGGGCTTCCAGCCCATGACTCGTCCCACGGGCTTCCAGCCCGTGGACGCGAATCAGATGGGCCAGGGAAACGAGTCTCACTGCGGATGAGAGGAGTCGAACCTCCACGAGCTTGCGCTCACAAGGACCTGAACCTTGCGCGTCTGCCAATTCCGCCACATCCGCGTCGAAGCGTCCGTGCAGCGTGCCGCTCAGGCCGCACCGGAGCGCCGTGGCCGGGCCACTCAGAGGATAGGTCCACCCACGTTCGTGTCAAGGCGAGCGGCACAGGCGGGTGTGTGTGGGCGCGGCCATCGATGATGGCAGCGGCCACGATGCATCGTGGCACTTTATGCCTGCCGCGGTTGTTCCGGCGCACGGTTGGCGGCACAATACGTTGGCGCGGCAGGCCATCCCGGCCCGCCGGGGCCAGCCGACGAAGCCAGGCGCAGGTTTCGTTGACGCACGCGAGTTGAGTAGGCAGCCATGTGGATCTTCTGGACCATCGCGTGCACGCTGATCGCGCTCGTCTGGGCATCGCGGCACCGCGATCTGAACAAGGCTCGGCGAACGGTCCGGGCGCTCACGCCGGCGTCGTACGACGGCGCGCCGGCGTCGCCGCCACGCGTGTCGGTCTGCGTGGCCGCCAAGGACGAGCAGGACAACATCGAAGCCTGCGTCCGCAGCTTCCTGACCCAGGACTATCCCGATTTCCAGGTGATCATCGCTAACGACCGCAGCACCGACCGCACGGGCGAAATCCTGCGCCGGCTCGAGGCGGAAGGCGACGCGCGCCTGCGGGTCGTCACCGTGCGCGAGCTGCGGGCCGGCTGGTTTGGCAAGAACAACGCCATGCGCGAGGCCGTCGCCGCGGCCGACGGCCACTACCTGTGCTTCGCCGACGCCGATTGCCGCCAGACCTCGCACCGCACGCTGTCGGTCGCGATGCACGAAATCCGCGACGGAGGCGTCGATTTTCTCTCGGTGCTGCCCGTCCTCGAGACGCGCAGCGTGTGGGAGCGGATCATCCAGCCGGTTTGCGCCGCGGTCATGCTGCTTTGGTTCCATCCCGACCGTGTAAACAACCCGCGCTCCAAGGCCGCCTATGCCAACGGAGCGTTCATGCTGATGTCCCGCCGTGCGTACGAGCGCATTGGCGGGCACGAGACCGTGCGCCAGCAAGTGAACGAGGACACGCACATGGCGCGCCTGGCCAAATCGGCTGGACTCAAACTGCGAGTGATCCAGAATGAGGGGTTGTATGTGACCCGGATGTACTCGACGTTCGGGCAGGCATGGCGCGGCTGGAGCCGGATCTTCTACGGCTGTTTCGGGTCGGTCCAGCGGGTGGCGGTTTCGCTGTTGGTGCTGCTGCTGTTGAGCATCTCGCCGTGGGCCACCCTGCTGACCTGCGTCGTTATCCTGCCTGGTCGCCCGGATGCCGGCTGGGCCGATCCGGTTCGGCTGCTCGCGCTGCTGGCCGGAGCCGCGTGCTTCTTCATGCTAACCGTCATGCTCCGTTTTTATCGCCTGGTGCGCATCCCGCCGGCCTACGCGCTCACCTACCCGTTCGGGGCAGTCCTGTGTGCGGGCATGCTGACGAGCGCGCTCTTGAAGGCTTCGGGCGCGACTGGAACCACCTGGCGCGGCACGACGTACCGGCGTCAACCGCAGCTTCCAAACGGCTCAATGGCGGCCCGGTCCCCGGTGACGGCGCCGGGACCGTCACCCATCGCCGCTGGCTCAGCCATTCACACCGATGCCCAGCCGTCCTGACGAACCGGGCCAGGCAGCGGTCGGCGCCGGCGGGCGGCCTTCGCCGCGAGCCTTCGCCAGCGCGACTGGATTCGTGTTTCAGATCGTCGGCATGGTGTACATACTTGGCGGATGTTGCCTGTGGTCGCTGGCCGGGCGGTTCATCGACCGACCAGAGCCGGCGCGTTCCTGGTGGGCGGCCGACGGGGCTGCGAACCAGCTGGAAGGCGACGAGCCGGTCCGTGAAGCATCCGACGCCGTGCAGCTCGCCAGCGCCGCCGCCGTCATCGGAACGTTCATCGGCGGGCTGGCACTGCTTGCTTTCGGCATCGGCATCCAGGCCGAGCGGCTCTCCAGCGCTCGCTGGGGCACGGCCTCGGCCGCCAGTCTCGCCGCCGTTTGGATCGTCGTCGTCGGCGCGTGGATCTACTCGGCGCGCGACTGGGCCGGCGGCCTGTGGGGCATCGTAATGACGGTGGCCAACGTAGTCCTGGCATTGCTCGCCGCCGAGAGCAGTCGCGTGCTGCGGGGGCATCCACCCGAGCCCGACGCGCCGCTCGACGCCGCATTCGTGGCGCAGTTCGAGCAGCGGCGAAATCTGCCGCCCGATTAGTCCCAGTGGCGACGTTTACGGGTCGGCGAGTATACTGTCCGCAGGGTGAGGGGTCGCCAATCCTGGCGCGCCGGGACTCGCTGGGAAACGCAGCCGGGGACCCCTGAAGGCACGGCCCGCCCGTCACGCGCTGGGGTGCGTGAACTTCAAACATGCTGCCGTCCGGCGGCGCTGTGGGTCTCATGGACTGAACGCCCGATTCTTCAGGAGGATGCTCATGCGTGATCGGATCGCTCATCGCACGTCGGTACGCGGCTCGCAGATTCGGCCGCGCGTCCTGGGCAGCGCGCTCGTTCTCGGCTTGGCGAGTTGTCTGGCCACGGTGCCGCCGCCGAATGCGTCGAATCTGAACGGCCGTACCGGTAACGCGAACCTCAACTCGGCCAACACCAACTCGAACGAGAACACGGGCAACCAGAACGCCGGCGGCGGCGGCGCGCTCGTGACCGTCGACATCATCGACTTCGCCTACGAGCCTATGTCGGTCACGATCAACGTCGGCGATCGTGTCCGTTGGCGAAACAACGGGCAGCAGACACATACGGTCACGTCGGGCGTCCCCGAAGATCTCGAGGCCGGCCGCGACTTTTCGTCCGTGCCGCTCGGCCGAGGGTTGACCTTCGAGCACACGTTCAACACCGCCGGCACGTTCACCTACTTCGACCGGCTCTTCCCCGCACTCATGGCGGGCGCTACGGTCATCGTCCAGGAGCCTTGAACTCGTGCTGCGGATCGGACCGTTCGAATTCGATGTGCCCTTCGTCCAGGCGGCCCTTTCCGGATACAGCGACCTGCCCATGCGGCGGATCGCGCGGCGCTACGGCGCGCCCTACGCGCTCAACGAGGTCGTGCTCGACAAGATCGTTATCACGCCGGGCAAGAAGCAGAAGGCGATCCTGAGCGTCACGCCCGACGATCACCCGGTCGGCGGCCAGCTGATGGGCGCCAATCCGGACGAGTTTGCGCCTGCGGCTGCGGCCATGAGCGAGGCGGGCTATGACGTGATCGACATTAACTTCGGCTGCCCGGTCCGCAAGGTGCTCGGCCGTTGCCGCGGCGGATTCCTGCTGTCGCAGCCGATGACGGCGATCGACATGGTGCGCCGCGTCGTGGATGCCGTCGGAACACGGCGACCCGTCACCGTAAAGATGCGCCGCGGCATGGACGACTCGTCCGCGAGCGAAGCGAACTTCTTCGCGATACTCGACGGCGCGTTCGAGCTGGGCGTCGCGGCCATCACCGTTCACGGCCGCACCGTCGAGCAGCGCTACATTGGCCCCAGCCGTTGGGACTTTCTGGCCAAGGTCAAGCGGCACGTCGGCCACCGCACCATCCTGGGCAGCGGCGATCTGTTCAGCGCCCAGGCGTGTGTCGACATGATCCGTCAGACCGGCATCGACGGCGTCACGATCGCGCGCGGCTGCATCGGAAATCCGTGGATCTTCGAGGAGTGCCGGGCGCTCTGGGCGGGCGATGACCTGCCCGACCCGCCCTCCATCGCGCGGCAGCGCGAAGCCATCGCGGCCCACTTCGCCGAGTCCGTTGGCGTCTACGGCGCGGACACCGCCTTCCGCATCATGCGCAAGTTCGGCATCAAGTACAGCGAGCACCATCCATACGCCCGCCAGGTGCGCGACGCCTTCATCGCCGTCCGCACCGCCGATGACTTCCGGCGCGTCCTCGACGAGTGGTACGACCCGCAGGCGGAATGGCCGCCGGTCCAGCGCCGCGAAGGGCACGGCGACCTGATCGCAGCCGGCGCGTGCGAGTGAACGCTCGGGAGGCAGTCATCCCGGCCGGGGTGCGTGACACTTTGGGCGACCGTTCGGAACGAACCCGGTGTGGCGGTTGTGGTGCGGCCGTCTCGGCTGCGCGGCCAGGCGGGACGCCTGCACCACAAATCCCGGCGCCCGCTGCTCCAGCCTAATCTGTCACCGACCCTCCCGGCCGGTCCGCGCCGACAGTCCTTTGACGCACCGCTGCAAGCTCGATAACGTCATGAGACCCGCCGCCAAGGTTGGGCGGGGCTTGACTCGGAGGTGGTGTATGAAACGTGTCGGCGTGTGCGTGGCCGTCTTGACCTGGCTGGCTTCCGCTCCGCTTGCGGCGGCCGACGACGAGTTTGACGCGCTCATGGCGGAGTTCGAGCAGGCTCAGGGCAAGTGGTTCGAGCAACTCAGCAGGGCGGATGAAGAGCCGAAGGCCGACGAAGGAGCACAGGCGGAGAAAAAAGCCGCCGGCCAGCCTCCCGCATCCGAGTCGGAGCTCGTCGACCCGGACAATATGCCGCCCCATCCGGCCAAGAAGTTCCTGCCGCGCTTCCGTGCCTACGCGGAGCAGCAGGCCGGCAAGCCTGAGGCGATTCCCGCATTGAGCTGGATGGTCGCCGCGACCGAGTTGGTCTCCGGTCCGGGCGCCGGCGTTGACCAGCCGGATCCGGCCGTGTGGGCGTTGCGTCGCCTGACCAAGGACCACGCCAAAGACGCTGAGGTAAAGGACGTCTTCGGGGATCTACGTTACGTTCTCATGCCCGACCGCGGGCCGCTCGTCGATCTCTACGAGCGCGTCATCAAGGAGAATCCCGCCGACGACGCCAAGGCGGGCGCGACGTTCAACCTGGCTTCCTTGTACTGGGAAGGCTCCGCGATTTCGCTTGATGAGCCCGACGAAAGACGCAACGCCGACAAGAAGCGCGGCGAGGCCCTCTTTCGTAGCCTGGTGAAGGACTATCCCGACACGAAAGCGGCCAAGTCGGCCGAGAGTTACTTGTTCGAGATCGACCATCTGCAGGTCGGCATGAAAGCACCCGAGATCGTCGGCAAAGACGTTGACGGCACCGAGCTGCGGCTCTCGAAGTTCCTCGGCAAGGTGGTCGTGCTCTACTTCTGGGGCTTCTGGTGAGGCCCGTGCCGCGCGATGATCCCGCACGAGCGCGAGCTGGCCGAAATGCTGGCCGACAAGCCGTTCAGCTTCGTGGGGATCAACAGCGACGAGAGCCGGTCGGTTCTCAAGACGTTGATGGCAGACGAGAAGATCACCTGGCCGCAGATCTACGATGGCGAGCCGGGCGACGGCGAGATCGCCAACCGCTGGAACGTCAGCAGTTGGCCGACCATCTATGTCCTCGATCACGAGGGCGTCATCCGCGCCAAGGATGTGCGCGATCAGGAAATGGAAGACGCCGTGAAAGAGCTGCTCGCCAAGCTGGCGACAGCGAATCAGGACTCTGAGAAGCTGAGCGACTGAGGGACGACGACGATCGCAATGGAGCGCGGGCGTCCTCGCCCGCAAACGGGAGAGTGTGGGTGGAGCGCGGGCGTCCTCGCCCGCGAACGGCAGAGTGTGGGTGGAGCGCGGGCGTCCTCGCCCGCGAACGGCAGAGTGTGGGTGGAGCGCGGGCGTCCTCGCCCGCGAACGGCAGAGTGTGGGTGGAGCGCGGGCGTCCTCGCCCGCAAACGGCAGAGTGTGGGTGGAGCGCGGGCGTCCTCGCCCGCGAACGGCAGAGTGTGGGTGGAGCGCGGGCGTCCTCGCCCGCTTCCGTTAGCCGCGTGCCTCGTGACCGCGACGTCGTCACGAGGAACGTGCGCCGACGCACCCGTGACCTCCCGCGAACATGTCCGGAACGTGCCGGCCTCCGAATTCGTCATCGTGGTCGCCCCATTCGTGCTCGGCGCGGCGCTTGTGGTCGGCTGGCCGCGCGTGCGGCGCACGCCGATCTGGAAGCTCGCCCTCTACCCGCTTGCGTTAACGCCGATCATCGCGGCCGCTGAGTGGTCTGCCGCCGCGTCGGCCAGTGGCCGGCTCCTGTGGATGGAGGTGTTCTGGGCCGTCTACTTCGTCATCGCATGGCGCCTGGCCTGGGCGGTGTGGACACGGACGGTCGGGCGAATTGGCGAGAAGCGCCGGCGCTGGGCGCGGCTCGTGCGCCGCAGACCTGAGACGACCCGGCGTGAACAGCGGGTGGCGAGTCTTTGCCGCCTGATCGCCCCCGCCCGCGTCCTGTGTACGCTGCTGGTGTTCGTGCCGCTGGTGGCCGGCTCGCTGATCCATCGCTTCAAGATCGGAAACGCGCCCGCCGTCGAGCGCGTACCCGAGTTGCCGGTCGAGGAAGTGCGATTCCGCACAGGCGATGGACTCAGCCTTTCCGGCTGGTTCGCGGCCGAACCTGGCAGCGATGCGACGGTCGTGATCTGCCACGGCCTGGGCGCGAACAAGAGCAACTTCGCCGACTTCCTTCGGCTGTTCTGCGGACAGGGCTACAGCGCACTGATCTTCGATTTTCGCGGCCACGGCGACAGCGACGGACACACGTCCACCTTCGGTCTGCTCGAGTCGCGCGACGTGACCGCGGCCGTCACGTGGCTCAAACGCGAGCGGCCGGCGCAGGCCGTACACGTCTACGGGATCGGTTCGTCGATGGGCGCGATGGCGCTGGTCCGCTCTGCGGCCGACGACACCCGGATCGAAGCCGTCGTGCTGGACAGCCTATTCGCCGGCGTGCCGATGATGGCCGACACGCACGTCGGCCGCCTGCCGGTGGTCGGCCCGCTGCTCGGCCACCTCATCATCGCGTCGATGTCGCTGCACGCCGGCCGGTCGCTCTGGGCACTCGACGCCCGGCCGGCCATCGCTGCCATCTCGCCGCGCCCCGTCCTGCTGATCCAGGGCGATGACGACGTCCTCATCCCGCCGGAGAGTCTCGATGTGCTCTATGCCGCCGCCGCCCAGCCCAAAGCACGTTGGCTCGCCCCCGGCCCGCACAGCAACATCATGTCGACCGACTTCCACGAATACCAGCGTCGCGTGCTGGCGTTCCTGGACTTGGCGAACGCTCATGCACCTCGTTAGCATGACAGCGCTAGGACTTTGAGCTGGTGTGGGTCAACGACCGGACGACTGCGACCGAATGGGTTGGCGCGATTCGGCAAGCCCCGGCAGGGGCGCAAGGATACAGCCCACGGCGTCAGCCGTGGGTTGGGTCGCGTGAAGTGCACGAGCCGCGGGAGTGGCGGCAGAATGCGGCGATTTGCGGCGTGCTTTCGCCCCGGCCGGGGCTTATTCCGAATGCGCGAGCAAACCCACGGCTGACGCCGTGGGCTCTAATCTGTCGCCTCTGCCGGGGGCTTCAGGGACGTCATTAGCGTTCTCATATTAGTATCTGGGCTTCCGCTTCGCTCGGAATGCAACCGGTCCGAGCACGCCGCGCAGAGACATAACGAGGCTGCGCCTCAGACCCCCGATCGCGTCCGTGCGTTGTAGCCTTTCGCCGGCTGGAAGCCGGCGTGACAGCCGGCAAGATTCCGGCGGTACATACCGCCCCTTCCAAGGCGGCGCTCAGGCCGATCCCGGCGCGCCGGGATCGGCGAGTGCGCGCCCGGGCGAATGGCAACCCGGATCAAGGCTTGGCTCGTTTCCAACGGGTTCGTTCGACCGATGGGACCAGGCGCAAACCTATTCGAATGCACCGGCCAGCCGTTGCCCGGCCGGCCCGGCGGCCGACCATGACAGGGTCCGCTCCGACGGGCCAGTGACTTCCAGCGTGATGGTGAGCCGGTCGTCCGGCAGCAGGTGCGCCACGCGGTCGGCCCATTCGATCAGGACGCAGCCGCCCGCTCGGAGCACGTCGTCGATTCCCAGATCACTCAGCTCGTCGGCCAGTGCAACTCGATACGCGTCGATGTGATAGACCCGCACGCGGCCGGCGTATTCGTTCATCAACACGAACGTCGGACTGGTGACTTGCGTTGGATACCCCGCCCCGGCGCCGGCGATGACACCCTTGACGAACCGCGTCTTGCCCGCCCCCAGCGGTCCGACCAGCCCGATGACCTCGCCCCCGGTCAGCGCCTGACCCAGGCGGACGCCCAGTTCGAGCGTTGCCTCGGGGCTATCGGAGCTAAGCGTCACGGCGGGAGTCGGCATCGTGTGATGGAGTGACAGGACCTTTGGTACGACCTTGCGACCGCCAGGCCATCAGAACTCGTTTCGTGGCTGCGTGCTGATGTACGTCTTGCGGCGCTCGGCGTACTCGTCGGCAGACAGATCATCAACCGCAAACTGCTCGGGGTCGGCCGCGATCTTCTTCAGGAACGGGATGCACCAGCCGCAGCCTGTGCCGGCTCCCAGGCACTCGCTCATCTGGCTGGCCCGCCGCGGCTGCGTCCGCCGCGCGAACGCCACGAGCTTGCGCATTGACACGCCGTAGCAATAGCAGATCTTATCATCCGGCCCCATCCCGAGATTCTAGCGCGCCCGCGGCGCGCCGGCCACGACCTAGGTTTACCCACTTTTCAGACTCCCCATCACGGCGGCGCCGGCGACCATGTTCTCAGGCGTCATCCATCCGCGCCACAACACCAGCTAGCCGGGTGGGTGGTCGCGTTTGCGGTTCTGATGCCCGCCCAGACGGGCCCGGGCATAAAAGAACTCGTGCACACGCATGTCCATGCGCACCGTCTTGAACCGCCACGCCGACAGGATCGCCACATGGGTCGCCCGCACATACTCTGTGGCTTGCCGCTCGGGCGCGTCCGGGCGTCGGCTGGCGCGACGGACTTGCGGTAACGCCACGGCGATCTCCGAGAGCGACGGCCAGCCCTTTTCCGCCGCGCGCGTTTGCGGCGACGGCCATCCTTGGCCATACTCACGGTCGCGTCCCTTCTTGCCACGGCTTTGTTTCGCCACAGGCCAAATCGGCAAGAAGGGACGCTTCTTATAGGGGGAATTCATCGAAAAGTCCCAAGTCAGTTTACGCTGTTTCACGCCACCCCGATGATGCACGATCGAGCACGGTCATTTACCGGTTTCAACGCGCCGGGGCTAATTATGGAATGGTCCCGTGATGACTAATCGAGGACCTCAAAGTCGACGCGCAACCCGAAGTGATCGGACAGATCGGCGGCCGTGTCACCTTCGTATGAGATCGGGGGCGACGATTGGTACATCTTCACTTCGGCGTGTACCGGCAGCATCTGTTGGCCGGCGCCGCCGCTGAACAGGACGTAATCGAGCCGCTCGCCCTGTGTCGCGTCGGCGAACACCTCGATCAGATCGTTCTGGGCCGGGTCGTAGGTATACTGGTCGGGCGCGAAACACGGCGCGGCGCGATGGGCGTCGGTGCGTGAGAGAATCGCCAGCATCTGGTCATAGTACTCGCAGCTCTCACCGATCACGTTGAAGTCCCCCATCACAATCACGGCGGCCGCCGGATGCGCGGATTGGTACGCGTCGACCGCGGCGTCGAGCTGCTGGAACTGGCCCTGGCGAACGTTGTAAGCCCCGGCCGGGGCGTACGACTGTGTGGCCTGCATGTGCGTCAGGAAAATCCCGAACTCAAAGCCGTCCTTCGTGACCGTGGCCTGCATGAAGCCCTTGGATGCAAACACGTCCTCGGCGAAGGCGTCCGGGTAGTAGGACAGTGTCGTGCCGCTCAGCGGGAACTTGCTGAGCAGGAGTAGGCCGGAGTTCAGGATGTCGGTGTCCTCGTCGAAGTCATCGACGTAATACGAATGCGGGTATTCTGCCGCGGCGATGATGACGTTGGCCAAATCGACGTCCCACACCTCGTCCAGGCCGACGACGTCGACGTCCTCGTCCTTGATGCGCTGCCCGAGCAATTGGGCCCGCTGGGGATCGGCGAACGCCTGCACGGATACAGGTGGGAACGGCGGCGGCACCGGGATTTCGAACTCAGCTCCGAACAAGTGGGTGTTGTACGTCATCACGCGCAGCGTCGTGGAGGCGACGCCTTGCACGGTTCCGATCGTGACCGTGCCGCCAGTAGCGGTCAACGTGACGCTCTTGTCGATGGTCATCGTCTCGCGATAGTTGCCGGCGGCGGCCAGGACCGTCTGGCCGGGCGCAGCTTTGCAGGCTGCCGATTCGATTAGCGCGTAGGGCGCAGCATTGCTGCCATCAGGTGCGAGCGAACCTCCCGGCGTCACGAACACCGTCGTCACGGTCGGCAACGGCGGCGGCGGGCAGTTGCCAAGCTGGCCCGCGACGCACACGCCCAGGTCGAACGCGCCGCACAGCGGATTGCAGGCCGGGTCGCACGACTCATCGCACGCATCACATGCACATGGGTCAGCCCCGAAGCACAGGCACGCGTCAAACGCGCTGCAGGCCGGGTTGCACGGATCGCAGGGTGCACAGATGCCGGCGAAGTTCGCCAGACCCGGTTGACACTGACCAGGATTGCCGTCCAGGCAGTACGCCTGGCCCGATCCGCCACACGGTCCGCAGAATCCAAGGTATTGCTGCGACCAGGCATCATCGCACACGCAACCCGGCTCGCAGCAGATTTCGCCGCCTCCGCCGCACGGCGGCGCGGTGCAAATCCCGGCCAGATTCACCAGGCCGGGCTGGCATTGGCCCGGATTGCCGTCCAGGCAATAGGCCTGCCCCGATCCGCCGCACGGTCCGCAGACGCCGAAGTACTGCTGCGACCAGGCGTCGTCGCACACGCAACCCGGCTCGCAGCAGATTTCGCCGCCTCCGCCGCACGGCGGCGGCGGATAACAGAAGCCGGCGATCTCCACCAGCCCGGCGTCGCACTGGCAGTTACATGGGTACGGGCAGAACACGCACTCACCGAGCACGATGCAGTCGTCATCCGCACAGCACGTATCGCAACAGGGGGCCAGGCCGTGGCCGCCGCAGCCGCCGCCCTCGGGGTCATCCGCTCGTGCGACGACAGCCGTCACCAGCAATAGCAGCCACGCGCTTCGTATCAGGATCATCGCAGTAGTCCTCGCTTGCTGTGCACGGACCGAATTCGTCAGCCGCCGATCGTGACCAGCCCGCCGTCGGCCAGAATTTGCATGGCCTTGTCGAGCACCATCGTTTCTGGATACAGGCCCGCTTGGACACGGATGGTCACATTAGATCCGTCGCCCGCTGGGTCAGCGTCGTTGCACTCGGCGAAGCGCTCGCTGCACGAAGACACGGCTTCGGTAATCGTCGAATATGGATCGACCGACCATCCATAACCGGGCGCCGGGCTGCCGCTACTCACATAGATGGTGTTCGGGAACCAGACGCACTCTTCCTGGCAGAGCGAATACTGCCCGCAGCTCCCGGCCCCGGTCGCGTTCCAGCGGCGCACCAGGATTTGACCGGCGCCGTTGATCTCGGCGCCGAGATAGGCGCCTTTGAGCGCACCCGCGGCGACGAATCCCGGAATGAACGCCGGTCCGCCAGTTGCCCCGCCGGGCTTGCTGAAGTCGGCGCGCCAGTTGGGATCGGCCGGTGAGAAATGATTGTGACCGGTGAAGATCGCCACCACGTTGTAAGGCGCGATGGCGTTCCAGTACGCCAGCCGCTCGGCCGCCGTCCACCACCCGAGTGAGAAAGAGTCGAACCCGAAGTGGTGAATGAGCACGACCGGCCGGCCGGAGGCGCCAACGTATGTGGCCAGATCATCGATCAGAAAGTCGAGGCTGTCATACGGCGACAGATGTTGGTGATCCTCCGGGTATACACCACACAGGTATTCCGTCGGAGGGTCAAGATCTGTGCCCGGATATAAGTTGAGTTGGACAAAGTGGACGTCGTGCCAGTCCCATGAATAATGAGCGTCGTCGGACTTGTCCGTCTTGACCGTGTTGCGTTTTCGATCGCGCACTGCACTACGGATGGCCCAGGGATCGACGCAGCCCTCGTTCAGCGGCGGCACCAGGGCGCAGGCGGCCAACTGGTCGCATTGCGGCATGATCTGATCGTGATTTCCGACTCCGTCGAACAGAAAGCGCTCCGCGTCATCGTCGATGCTGTCCTCATACCAGGCGAATTCGGAGTAGAATCGCGAGTAATGCGTCAGGTCGCCGGCATAAAGGACGCCGCGCAGCTCAGGCTCAGCATGCAGGAGGTCGCCCAACTGCGCGTTGGTGTCGTTGGCGTCGGATATTTCGTCTGGAACAGCACTCGGGTCGTCCCAGTATTGGCAGTCGGCCGCGGCCAGGAAGCGCACATTTCGAACCGTAGCATCATCGGTTGGGTCCGAATGGTCGTACACGCTCGATGAGCCTGGCCCGTACGTGCGAACGAAGTGGTTGTCGGGCAATTCCCAATAGCGGCTGCGCGTTTCGATGTAGGCCTCGCCGCCGGCCGGAACGTCCACGACCGCCTCGAAATCAAGATCGCCATCACCAACGATCGACGCGACCCAGAGTTGGTGAACATCGTTCGGGTCGAAGATATCCAGGTAGCACGAGCTGTTTCCCGCCAGAATGATGATGTCGAACGGCGCGCCTGGAATCCATGCGTGCATCGAGACGTCTGTATCGTTGTAGACGCACGTGGGCGTGGCGGTGCAGTAGATCGCCTGGCACACGCCGACGCAATCGACACAGTCAGAGCAGTCGAGCGAGCAGCCGTTGTTGCACGTGTTGCACTCGTCGCAACTTCCGCAGAACCCGCAGTTGCCGAAGCAGCAGACCGTCGAGTGGCAGATACCCTCGCAGGCGTCCTGGGCCGCGCCGCATACGGCGTCGCACGCGCCATCGGCGTCGGCGCCACAGTCGGTCAGGCACTGGTTGTAGCCCGGAAGGCACTGCGCCCAGGAAGGCCGGGCGCTCAGCGTGCACATCGCGAGCAAAAGGCAGACGATACTGCGTGGCGTGATCATGGTTGGTCTCCTTGCGTCAAGTGCCTACTGCAAAGCCACCAGGACCAGCACAAGCCCGCGGCCGTGCTCGAGCGATGACATCGCCTTGCCGAGGATGGCGCCATTGGCCCGATCCGGCTCGACCACGCGCATGGCGTGACCCGGTGTGGTTGACGTGGTGAGCAGGTCGCCGGCGACAATTGGACCGCCGACATCCGCATCCACCCAGCACCACACACGGCCGACGCTGGCGACGGGCAGCGAGCCATCGGCCACGCTGCCTTCCTGCGTGAGCGTCAGGCCGGGGTTGATGCCATTTGCGCCGCTAATGATGCCGGCCACGGTGCGGTCATAGGCTTGTTGGGCGACCCGAAGCGCGCCGACGTCGGCGGGATCAATCGCCACGACCATGCCGGGCTGGGCCTGCATGTCGCCGGCCGGCGCAATCCGATAGGGTTCCGCCACATCGGAGCCGCCCGTGATCTGGAGTACCTTGGTGCGCGTGGTGCCGTTCACGTCGAGCTTCTGCTGCGGTGAAGCCGTGCCGATGCCGACTCTTCCGGCATTGAGGTTGAGCACCAGGTCCCCCCAGGCCGAGCCGCTCGCCTTGACCGCCTCAATCTGGGCGTAGCCTCCCGATGCCTGACTAAGCTGCATCTGCAGTGCCGTATAGCCGCCGGCAGCCGAATTTACGCCGAGCGTGATACCGCTGGCCTGCGTGATGTGCAGCCCGGTTTGTGGCGAAGTCGTCCCGACACCGACCCGCCCGTTGCTGGCCACGAAGACCGCGTCCGTGATGCTGCCATCGACCGAATCGAGCGAATGGCCATCAACCCCGACCACGGCCAGCGCATAAGGCGTCGCGCTCAGCGCTTGGCGCGGCGCCAGCGCCGTGAACGCGCCACCCGGCGGAACCGCGACTTCGACTTGCAGCCAACGGGCGTTGCCGTCGAACGCCTCGAAGCCGAAGTCCAGATCGACTGTGAACAATCCCTGGTCGAAGTCGACGCCTGTGACCGTGACCGCTGGCCCGACCTGCGTCCCGCCGGTGTCGCCGGTGAAGAGCGTGAAGCGCAGATCGGCGGCGTTTGAACCGTTCAAGGCCGCGCTGCCCTGGCGTAGCCGGCCCTGATACGTAAAGCCGGTCGCCACGGGCTCGCAGTCGCTGCCGGGGCAGTCGCAGACGCCGTAGACGTCGTATTGCGGGCAGCTCGCGTTGCACTCCGGCTCGCAATTGGGACCGCAAGGGTTGCAGATGACGGAGCACTCGCCCGGACAGCCGGGGGCACACGGATTGATCGCGCAGCACTGTGTCTGGCAACTGGGGTTGTTGCAGGGGTTTCCGCAGATGATCGAACACTGGTTCGGGCAGCCCGCCCCGCACGGGTTGATCAGGCAGGGATCGAACTGAGCGAGCGACGCAGGTGCGAAGACGAGCATCGCCACGCCGAGCAGCGTGCCGGGTACGCAACGACCGAGCTTCGGATTCATGTTACTTCTCCTTCAACAAGAGTCCCAGACATAAAGCAAGTTGACCCCGGCCGAGCCGATTTCTATGCTGAAGCCGGAGTCCGTGCTCACCACTTCACGGAGGGTACGCCCCACGCGGGCGTGGCCCGTCGCCGCCGAGAGCGGCTGGCAAGGGCCTCCAACCGCGATCTGTTCGCGATGGGTTCCCTATCCGTCGAAGCGTATTCGGAGGGCCGCACCCGACATGGATTCTGGGACGCCGGCCAACGCGAAGGTCCCCGACGGGAATCAATCGGCGGGCGCAGTGCCCTCGCAGCTCACACAGCTTCTGGTCAAGGCCGACGGGGGGGACAGTCGCGCCGCGGCTGAGTTGCTTCCGCTCGTTTACGACGAGCTTCGCCGGTTGGCCCGGCAGTTCCTGGCCCGCGAGCGCAGCGGGCAGACGCTTCAAGCTACGGCCCTCGTGCACGAGGCCTGGGTCAAGCTGGTGGGCACGGCCGACCCGGGCTGGAGCGGCCGGCAGCATTTCTACCGGACCGCCGCCCGGGCCATGCGGCAGATCATCGTCGATCAGGCCCGCCGCAAGGCCAGCGACAAACGCGGCGGTCGCCGCCAGCGCGTCGACGCCGACGATTCCAACCTCGTCGCACCTCCCGCCTCAATCGATGTGCTCGCCTTGCACGAAGCCCTCGAGCGCTTGGAAGCCCGCGACGAGCGCAAGAGCCGCATCGTCGAGCTGCGCTACTTCGCCGGCCTGACCAACGACGAGACGGCCGAAGTCCTCGGGGTGACGACCCGCACGATCGAGCGCGAGTGGCTCTACATCCGCGCCTGGCTGCGGCGGGAACTGGATGACGAGGGCCACGGCCAGCCTTCGGACACCAAGGGCTAATCGGCTGTGGACGCACCGCCGCGTGGGGCCGCGGGATCACCAGCCGTGACCACCGCGGGCTGCATCCATTCTTTGAAGTAGATGGCCCGCTTCCGACGCGCAATCGGCCGACGAGGTCTGGGCCCCGCGCCAGCTTCGACCGGCGAGGATTTCGCCCAGAGTCCGCACGCCCAGGATCCGCTAGCGTGTCATTCTCGCTCGGCGACTCACGGTCTCCCATATCCGAACCGTCCCGTCGCCGGAGCCGGAGATGAGCCGCTCGCTGTCCGGCGTCCAGGCCAGCGACCACACGTAGGATTCGTGCCCGCGAAGCTGGGCGACTTCCTCGAACGTGGCCGTGTCCCAGATGCGGATGACGTTGTCGCGCCCGCCCGTTGCCAGACGCTTGCCATCGGGGGACCAGGCGACCGCATACACTTCGTCGCTATGGCCGCGCAGGACGGCTGCATCCGATCCGGTTGCGGCGTCGAGAATGCGGACGCGCACCGTCTCCGCCCGACCGCGCTGCCCTTCGATCAACGTGACGCGCACCGGACTGACCGTCGCAGGACTGAGAACGAGCGACATGCGAAGCGTCTGAACGCCGGATTTCTCCCAAAGCAGACGCCCGTCCGACAAGGACACGGCCCGAGCCGTGACAGGCCGGCCGATCGCATCGACTTCATCGAAGGCCAGAATCGAGCCATCGTGCGCAAGTCGGCAGGAAGGATACTCGCCGGCCCGCTGCAGCGGCTCCTGGGTTGTTCGATCAGCAAGAATGTCCCAGATCAAAGCCGTTCGAGAAGCCGAGTCGATGGAGACGAGCAGTCGCGGATCACGCTCGTGAAAGACGATTTCTAAACTCCGCTCCTCGGCTGTGAACCCACGCTGCGTGACCAACGCGCGCTCCTGTAAGTCCCAGATACAGATGGTGTGCTGATTCCAATGGTTGTAATCGGTATCGGCGGACGCCAGCCAGCAGCCATCAGGACTGAAGGCCAGGGATTCCACCCGACCCGAGTGTCCGCGCAACGCGACCTGCCCGGCGCCACTGGCCAGGTCCCAGAGCCGCACGGTGTTATCCCAGCCACCCGAGGCGATCGTGCGGCCATCAGGCGATATCACTACGGGGTAGACATAGCTGGTGTGGCCGCGCAGTACGCATGGATCGTCAGGCTCGGATGCATCCCACAGCCGCAAGCCAAGTTCATCATACGACAGGACCCAGCGGCCATCCGGTGAGAAGCCCGGCCATGCGTAAAGCGAGAAAGCTCCGCTGGTCCACACCGTCCGGCATTCCAGTGTTTCGGCATCCCACAAACGGATCGTGCCGTCCAATCCATAGGACGCCAGCCGCCGTCCATCAGGGCTGAAGCGGACGCCGGCAACGGGGGCGGCGTGACCCTCCGCTCGGCCCAGGGTGGCGCCGGTGTGTACATCCCAGAGGCGTAACTGCCGATCTCGACCGGCGCTGGCCAGGCGCTGGCCATCGGGGCTGAAGTCGAAGCTCATGACGGCGCCGGTCGACCCGCGCAACGGCGTGACCTGTCCAGTCTCCAGATTGACAATGCCGGGAGCGCTTGAGAGATCGGGGGCAAGCGTCACCGCCAGGTGTGGCGTCGCACGACTCAGCCTTAGAGCCAGTTCCGCGTCTTCGTCGCCCGTCAGTGTGTAGCCCGATAAGCGACCTGAAACCAGGTCTAATGTCCAGAAGCGGGCCCTCTGACGCACCAGCGCCCGACCCCCATCGTCGCTGATCATCACGTCTGCCCATTGGCTGGGTTCGGGCAGGTGCGGCGTGCCAGCCACCCGCATCTCCGTCAGCCGCCACGTTCGCGTCTGGCTAGTACGCCGGTCGCGAAGATGAACGCACTCGTCAAGCCCGATCCAAAACTCGAACGTTCCGGGCACATTCCTATGCGGAAGGACACCATTCTGCATTTGACCATCTGCGAGCAGCTCGCCCGAATTCGCGTCCCAGCGAACGTATCGCCACGGCGGCGCCCACCCGTGCAGCGCGGAAATGATTTGGCCGTCCTCCTCCCAGCGCAGATTCCGCCAATCCAGAGCAGCCAGGCCGGACGGATACTGCATGCTGCGGGCGCTCTGGTCTATTCTGGAATAGAAGTGCCGCCATTCCCAGCCGCGCTGAGCTTCTGCGATCGATTCGAGTCGGGCCTTGGCCTCCAGGGCATCGTGCTCGCGCAAAGCCGCCGCGGCAGCGGCCAGTGCAGCCCGGTAGCCGGCATGTTCGGCGCGGCGCTGCTCACGCTGGGCGGCATCACGCTGCCAAGTCGCTCGGAGGGCGAACGTGCTCGTGCCGATCACGCCGAGCACGAGGATCGCGAACGCCACGGCCAACCCTGTCACCAGGCCTTTGTGACGGCGCGCCAGCTTGCGGAGCTGATACAGAGCGCTGGCGGGTCGAGCAATGATCGGCTCGTCCGACAGATATCGCCGGATGTCGGCCGCCAGGTCGGCCGCCGACGGGTAGCGCCGGGTCTTGTCTTTCTCCAGCGCCTTGGCGACGATCGTTTCTACGTCGCCGCGCACGGACCCGGAAGGAATCCCGGGTCCAGCGGCCAGGCTGAGCCGCGACGGCTCATCCTCGCGGATCATACGGGCCGCTTCGGGAATCGTGTGCCCGGCGACGTTGTAGGGCGGTTTTCCGGCGACCAACTCGTACAGAATCACGCCCAGCGAGTAGACGTCCGAACGCACGTCCAGGTCGCCGGGCCGGCCGACAACTTGTTCCGGGCTCATGTAAGCCAGTGTTCCGATGAGCTGCCCGGCGTCTGTTTGCATGGTGGCTTGCACATCGGCGTTGGTCAGGCGAGCGACGCCAAAATCGAGCACCTTCGGCTGGCCGAACTCGTCGACCAGGATATTGGCCGGCTTCAGGTCGCGGTGGATCACACCCTTGGTGTGCGCGTAATGCACTGCGTCACACACCTTGGCGAACAGGTCGAAGCGTTGCCGCAGGCTTAGCCCGGCCTCGCGTACGTAGCGGTCGATGGGCTGGCCGAGGATCAGCTCCATGGCGAAGAACGGAACCTGCCCGGCTTCGGCGACGCCGGCCTCGAATACCTGGGCGATGCCGGGATGATGAAGCTGTCCGAGCACCTGGGCTTCGTGCTCGAAGCGGCGCAGGACTTGAAGCGACGTCAGGCCGGGCCGGATCAGCTTGAGCGCCACCAACCGCCGCGGCCGCTCCTGCTCCGCTTCGTAGACGCTGCCCATGCCGCCCGTGCCGATCAATCGCCGGATGACGTAGCGGCCGATGCGCACGCCGCTCAGGTCGCCCGCCGGCAGGCGCGGTTCGCTGGCGAGGGTGGGCTGGTGAGCGGCGCCCAGGAATCCGTCCGACTGATCGTGGGCCGCCAGAAGTTGTTCGATTCGGACGCGCAGCCGATCGTCCGCACCGCAGCGATCAGAAAGAAAACACTCACGCTGGTCGGGCTGCAACCGGGCGGCTTCGTGGAACAGCGCTTCGATCGGGTTCGTCGGTTGGTCCGTCACGAAAGGGCTCGTTGAGTGCAAATTACGCGAGTCAACATTTAGGCACGTGATATTGCCCCAACGGGGCTCCGTCCTCCAGCCCAGGGTCGGTCGCGCATGCGACCTACCCTGGGTCATGATCGTTGCAGGGCGACTACCCCGAAGGGGTTGCGTCGCCTCTCCGCCGCAGACGTCCCCGCTGTACGAGTCGCCTGCGCCGCAACCCCGTTGGGGTTGCTTCCCCGCGCGCCCAGAACCCAGGGTAGCGCCTTCGGCGCAACCCCGGGCTGGAGGTCAGGACGCCTTCAGCGTCCACAGGCATTCGCACCGCCGTCCTCTCTCGACCGCGTCGTCACTCGCGCGTCAGCTCCGCCCGCAGCCAAGCCCGGGCGAACTGCCAATCGCGCTCGACCGTCCGCAGCGACGCTCCGGTCACCTCGGCCGTCTGCTCGGCCGTTAGCCCGGCGAAGAACCGCAGCATCACGATCTGATGCTTGCGCGGATCCTCCTGCTCGAGCCGCGTCAGGACCTCATCCAAGGCCAGCAGGTCCTCGGCTGGGGCATCGAGCGGCGCCTGGAGATTGGCCGGGGCGACCCGCCGCATTCCGCCACCGCGCTTCAGGCTCGCCTTGGCGCGGGCCCGGTCCACAAGGATCTGCCGCATGGCTTGGGCCGCCGCCCCAAAAAAGTGGCCCCGGCCATGCCAACCAGGGTCGATGTTGCCGACCAAGCGCAGGTACGCCTCGTGAACCAGCGCCGTTGGCTGCAGCGTCTGGCCGGGCGGACTTCGCCCCAGGTACGCCGACGCCAGCCGCCGCAACTCGGCGTAGACCAACGGCAGCAACTCGGCGGCAGCATCGCTGTCGCCGCCGCCGGCGGCGCTGAGAAGTTGTGTCATGTCGTGCGTCTGCTGATTCGCCATGACCTAACGGCCACAAACGTGGCGGGTCGCCTGACCGAATTCCGAACTACAGGCGATAGGGATCCCAAGCCTGATCGGGGACCCCAGCCCTGTGGAACGGCGCTGACCTGCCAGCCAGGCGGCGACGACGAACAGCATAGCAAATCCCGCCACCCAAGGCACGCTCGGCGCCTGGCCGGATGCGGTGCGCGCATGGCGACGGGACTTGAGCCAGACAGGCCCGACCCGCCGAGTCCGAGCGGGTCAGAAGTGGCCGTGTTTTCGGACGCTTGCAGGAGCACGAAGATGAGACGTACGCAACTGTTCTCTCTGCTGACGGTGGCCGGGTTCGCCGGCGCATCGCTGGCCCAGACACCGCTCGGCACACAGTTCACCTATCAGGGCCGGCTCAATCTGGACGGCAGCCCGGTGAACGCCACAGCGGATTTCCAGTTCACGCTCTGGGATACGGCCGGCGGCGGCTCACCCCCCGCGGGTGGCAATCAGATCGGCGCGATATCGGCCGCCAACAACGTGACCGTCAGCGACGGGCTTTTCACGACCACCGTCGACTTCGGCGCGCCGGCCCTCAACGGCGATGCCCGCTGGCTGCAGATCGCGGTGCGCTCGCCGGCCGCCAGCGGCGCATTCCAGACGCTAGCGCCCAGGCAACGGCTGACGCCAGCGCCGTATGCGCTGAAAGTGGCTGGGGTCGACGGTCATTCGCTCGATGCCGCCGACGGCAGTCCGGCTGATGCACTGGTGGTCGGCAACGACGGCACGGTCGGCGTGGGCAATGCGCCGAATCTCGCCTACCAACTGGACGTACGGGCGGCCGAATTCGATGCCATACGGGGTCGAGCGGTCAACACCACAGTCGTCACTGTAGGTGTGACGGGCGAAACGAGCAGCACCGTGACGGGATCCGCTGGGGTGTGGGGCGTGTCGAATGCGACCACCGGTTCTGGACGCGGCGTCTTCGGCCAGACCGATTCTCCGGACGGCCATGCCGGGTATTTTCAGGGCCGCGGATACGTCAGTGGCAATCTCGGCATCGGCACGACGTCCCCGGGAGCGAAGCTGCACGTGGTCGGCGGCGTGCGGGCACGCGGCGGTGCGCCGGGCTCGACCGGTGTGAACGACAACGGCTATGCGTTCAGCGGCAACTCCGGAGACAACGACTCCGGGATGTTCAGCTCGGCAGACGGCCAGATCGAGTTCTACACCAACGCCATCGAGCGGATTCGAATCAATGCCAGCGGCCACGCCGGCTTCGGCACCACGAGTCCGGGTGCTCCGGTCCACACCATGACCAGCGGTCTGGAGAGTGCGCGCGCAGCCGGGTCGAACGTCTTTGGAACCTGGTTCAACCTGCACAATACCACGGTCCCGAATCAATACTGGCACGTGATCTCGTCTGGGAGCGGCAACGGCAATGGCAAGCTTCTTTTCGCGTCCGGGTCGGCCCCGGCTTCCGCGTCAAGCGAAATCCTGACGCTCGATCCGGCCGGCGGCGTGGGCGTGGGAACGACGTCGCCCCAGGGCGCCTTGCATGTCGCCAGCGCGGCGAATGACTTCACGCTCAATCTCGAGGGCGACAACTGGGCCCAGCTCACGTTCTATCCGCTGGGCCATGCCGCGGGACAAAAGGGCAGCCTGTACTCGGATGGAAACACGCTGGTGCTCACCAGCCCCGGACCCGGCAAGCACATTCGCCTCCACACGCCGAACGGCGGACGGACGCAAGTCAGGGAACTCGAGATCCTGGGCGGTGCGGATATCGCCGAGCCCTTTGAGGCCAGTGAGGCTGAGCGAATCGCGCCGGGCATGGCCGTTTGCATCGATCCAGATCAGCCGGGACGCCTGCGCATGAGCCGTTCGGCCTACGATCCCACCGTCGCTGGAGTCGTCAGCGGAGCGGGCGGCGTGAACACAGGTCTCATGCTGCGTCAGGAAAGCTCGGTCGCGGATGGGTCGCTGCCGGTGGCGCTGACCGGACGGGTGTATTGCTGGGTGGACGCCGATGCAGGCGGCCCGGTCCGTCCCGGCGACCTGCTGACCACCTCGGATACGCCCGGCCACGCCATGAGGGCCGCCGATCGTGAGCAAGCCGCCGGCGCGACGATCGGCAAGGCGATGACTTCGCTTGAACGCGGCACGGGCATCGTGCTCATTCTCGTGACGCTACAGTAACGGCATCGGATCCCAATCGGTGGATTTTGTTCTCATACCCTGATTGCATGTTTGGAGGCAACGACATGTTCTATGTTCAGCAAACGCGGGCAGCCCTGCTCGCGACGACAACCCTGTTGGTGTACGACGGCACAGCGCTCGGCCAGACGTGTAACTCCGAGAGTCTTCACGAATGCGTGGCCGACTGCATCCCGCCGCTCGCCGACCAGGCCGGGCCGGTGCTGTTCTGCAGCCTTGACGGGTATAACGCGCAGGTCAGCTGTTGGCCAATCTACTGCCAACTGGAGAGCCAGTGTGGTAGTTGCTATGACGACTGCTGCGGCGGGTTCTGCCCCGCCAGCGATGCGTGCCAGTCTTGTGTTCCAGCGAACTTCTGGCCCTGTTACGCCGATTGCCTTCATGCGGACGAGTGCATGGGCGACTACGAATACAACTGCGACGGCTGCCTTCAGGACTGTGTCGCCAGCCACTGTGATGCGGCCGTCGCCGGGCGGACGCCACGGTTTGTGAATGACGACGGTGATCCCGACACGTTCGTCAGTCTCGACTCGCTTCCGTTGAACGCTTGGGGCGCGTATGAGGCGCTCTCAGCGCCGTTCGTGTATCTTATCGAATCCGGCGTCTACGAGCTGGGAGGCGGTCCATTCGCGATTACGAAACTCACGGTCCCGGGTGTGTACAGTGTCGACGGATCAGGATCGGTGATCATCCGGCTGGCGGCGCCGTAGCAGCGTAATCGTCACGAGCGAGCGTGCGTCTCAATCGAGAGTGCCCGCGCCCGTTCCAACCCGGGTCCTGGCTGCCAATCAGGCGCAGGTACGCTTCGTGAACCAGGGCCGTGGCCTGGAGCGTTTGCCCGGGGTGGAGTCTGGCCCAGGTACGCCGACGCCAGCCGCCGCAACTCAGCATAGACCAAAGGGAGTAATTCGGCGGCTGCACCGCTGTCGCCCTCACGGACGGCGTTGAGAATCTGCGTAACTCGTCCGTCCTCCGATTCACCCATGCACCACCATTACAGAAAAAGTGGCGGGCTGCCGACCCGGCTTTCGAACTACAGGCGAGCTGCTGCCAGACGGTGCTGAGACCTCCGGCAGGCGGCCAGTGAGAGCATAGCAAATCCCCTCGCTCAAAGCACGGTTGCCGTGCGATCGATCAGGCTGCGCTCGGCGGGGGCAACGTTTGGAATCGGAAGCAAGAGACCGGACCCGCCAGTCCGAGCGGGTCACCAACGGTCGGCGTTCTCGGACCTGCTGACGAGGAGCACAAAGATGAAGCCCTTGAACCTGTTGTTTGCCACGGCCTTTCTCTGCTATGGCGGCGCTGCCTTGGCCCAGGAACCACTCGGCACTGAGTTCACCTACCAAGGCCGCCTGAATCTGAACGGCGGCCCGGTCAGCGCCACGGCGGATTTCGAATTCACGCTCTGGGACGCAGCCGGCGCCGATGCTCCGCCTACCGGCGGCCATCAGATCGGCCAGATTTCGGCGGCCGACAACGTGACCGTTACGGGCGGCATCTTCACGGCTATGGTCGACTTCGGCGCCGCCGCGTTCGACGGCGATGCTCGTTGGCTTCAGATCGCTGTGCGGTCTCCGGCTGGTAGTGGCACGTTCGAGACGCTGGCGCCGCGCCAGCCGTTGACTGTCGCGCCATATGCGCTGCAGACCCGCGGCCTGTTCGTCAATGATCTTGGCCACATCGGGATTGGAACCGCGGCGCCCGAGAATTCCGAGTCTTGGGGCGATGTGCTCGATTTTCTCGGCGGCAACAACGCCAAACTCTCCGTCCGCTCACAAGTTGGGAGCATTGACGGACGCTTGATGGCGCATCCGATTGGCTTCTACGGCGCGCCCGCCGGTTGGCTCGCGGGCACCAAGAGCGATCACCCGTTCAGTTTCATTACAAATGGCAGCTCGCGGATGACCGTCGCAGCCAATGGCAACGTCGGCATTGGCACGGCCACGCCGACGGCCACGCTATCGGTTCTTGGCGACTCGCGACTTGATGGCAACGTCGGTATCGGCATCACCAACCCACCTCTAACGCCGCCGGGGACTGCCGCACTCGTTCTGGACCACACGTTCCAATCATATATCGAACTGCACAAATCGGGCATGCCGATGATGAGGCTCGGCGGCGTCTCGGGCAACTCCATCGCAGCCTTAAGCTCCGCGGGGTTGACCATGCAGACGGCAGGGCAGAATCGCCTCGTCATTTCCGACTCAGGCCTTGTCGGCATCGGAACTGCTTCGCCGGTCAGTCTCCTGCACTTAGCCTCGCCGACGGACCCAAGGATCCGGCTTCAGGACACTTCGTCCGGCGGCAAGACGTTTCATATCGGCATCAATCCGAGCGATGACAGCCTGCGAATTGCCGAGACCGCCGTCGACGACCGGATCGTCATCGCACCGAGTACGGGAAACGTCGGCATCGGAACCACCGCGCCGGCTCAGAAGCTCAGCGTGGCCGGAACGGTGGAATCGACGGCCGGTGGCTTCAAGTTCCCGGACGGAACGACTCAAATGACAGCGGGCGGCCCTGCGTTCTGGGCCGCCAATGGCACCAACATCTCCAACACCAACGCCGGCAACGTCGGCATCGGAACCACCAGTCCTGGCTCGAAGTTGCAAGTCACCGGGGCGGTCCGGGCTCGTGGCGGCGCGCCCGGCCCAGCGGGAGTGAACGACAACGGCTACGCGTTCGCTGGCAACAGCGGCGATAACGATTCGGGCATGTTCAGCTCGGCCGATGGCCAGGTCGCGTTCTATACCGATGCTGCAGAGCGCGTGCGAATCTCGGGCGCCAACGTGGGCGTCGGCACGACGAGCCCCGAGACAGCGCTGCACATCGTTCGCCAGCCGACCAATCAACGCGGCACCCTCTCGCTGGAGGGCACGGCTCACACGTTCATGAGCTTCTATCCCGACGGCGCCGCCGCTGGTCGCAAGGCGTGGTTCGGATACGAGGATGCCAATACAAATGATGTGAAGATCGCCAACCAGGTCGCCGGGGCGAACATCGTCCTGCAGACCGCCGGCGGCGGCGCGACGCGCGTGAATGTGCTCGAAATCATCGGAGGCTCGGACGTGGCCGAGCCGTATGACATCGCTCCAGCAGGTGACACCAGACCGGAGCCGGGCTTGTTAGTGTCGATCGACGCGGCACACATCGGCCGCATGCGCGTGTCCAGCGACGCCTATGATCGCGGCGTGGCAGGAATCATCAGCGGAGCCAACGGCATCAGGCCGGGGATGGTGCTGCGGCAGGAAGGGAGCGTCGCCGACGGCGCGTTGCCGGTCGCCAGCTTCGGCCGCGTGTGGTGCTGGGTCGACGCCGGCTCCGGCGGTCCAGTCGTCCCAGGCGACCTGCTGACCACGTCCGACACGCCCGGCCACGCCATGAAGGTGAGCGACGCCGCCCGCAGCCAGGGGGCCGTCATCGGCAAGGCTATGTCATCGCTCGAAACCGGCCGCGGACTGGTGCTGGTACTGGTATCCCTCCAGTAGGCTTTTGGCGTCCGAGGAGCTACCAACATGAGTACGAGAGCTGTTCATTCTATGCTACGAGTCATGTACGTCGTGCTGGCACTGACAGGCGCCGCCTATGGGCAGGATGACCCTGAGGGCGGCGGGTGCGGCAGTACGAGCCAGTTCTGCTGCAGCGGTGGCGTTTGCGATGCCTGGAACCAATGCGTGCTCGGCTTCTGTGCCGCCTGCGGCGGACTCGGCCAGCCGGCGTGCGGAACGACCACCTGTCAACCGGGCCTGTGCGCCATTCTTGGCGTCTGTCAAAGCTGCGCTTGCGGCGCCCCCGGCGAGTTCTGTTGCGAGGGCTTCACCTGCGATGCCTGGAACCAGTGCGTAGTCAGCGTCTGTGCCCCGTGCGGCGATGTCAACCAGCCGATTTGCACGAGCGGCTCCGCTTGCATGCCGGGCCTGGTGGTCAGTGCCGGCTTCTGCGACTATGAGCCCGTCAGCAGTTGCGACGAGCCTGGAGAGTTCTGCTGCACACAGACCAATGGTTCGTGCACATGCTCTGGCCCATGGCTACAGCAGTATTTGGGCGTCTGCGGCGGGTGCGGCGGCACAGGCGAACTGATCTGCGTGGAGGGTGACGGGCCTCTCTGCCAACCTTGGCACGACTATTATGGTGAAGGCATATGTACTCCCTGCGGCGGCGACGGCGAGCCGGCCTGTATGATCTTGGCAAACCCCCCATGCCAACCCGGTTTCCAGGAGTTCGGCGGGTTCTGCTATGCCTGCGATCCGTGCGCACCGAGCTGCTCGGGCTACAGCCCGTGCGCGTGCGACTCATGCCATCCAGACTGTGGCCCGTTCTACGTCGATGCCGCCGCGAGTCCACCGGGGAACGGATCGTCGACCAGCCCCTACCCGACCCTCACGGCCGCCGTCGACGCCGTCGGCGATTGCTTCAAGGAGATTCTCATTGCGGGTGGAAGCTACAACGAGCTGCTCACGATCGACAAGAACGTGAAGCTCGCTCACAACGGCGGGCCGGCCGTCAGAATCGGCGAATGAGTGCGTTCGAGGGGCATGCGATTCCGGTCAGGCCGCCTTGTCCGGACGGACTTTGCGGCTGATCGTCGTCGTCGGCGGCACGGGCTGCCCGTCTTCGCGGAGACCGCCGATCGGCTGAGTTGCTACCGCTGGTTTACGATGAGCTTCGCCGGTTGGCCCGGCAGTTTCTGGCCCGCGAGCGCAGCGGACAAACGCTTCAAGCTACGGCCCTCGTGCACGAGGCCTGGGTCAAGCTGGTGGGCACGGCCGACCCGGGCTGGAGCGGCCGGCAGCATTTTTACCGGACCGCCGCCCGAGCCATGCGGCAGATCATCGTCGATCAGGCCCGCCGCAAGGCCAGCGACAAACGCGGCGGTCGCCGCCAGCGCGTCGACGCCGACGATTCCAACCTCTTGGCACCCCCCACCTCGATTGATGTGCTCGCCCTGCACGAAGCCCTCGAGCGCTTGGAAGCCCGTGACGAGCGCAAGAGCCGCATCGTCGAGCTGCGCTACTTCGCCGGCCTGACCAACGACGAGACCGCCGAGATTCTGGGCGTGACCACCCGAACGATCGAGCGCGAATGGCTCTACATCCGCGCCTGGCTGCGCCGCGAGCTGGATGTCGACGCCTCCGGCCAGGCCGCGGAGTCCGGCGCGTAGCCTTGTGGACGCTGCGGCCGATCCTGCCTATCGTGACGGCGTGGCCGCCAGCCGTGACCGCAGCACGCTGCATCCGTTCTGGGATCGGGCGATCCGCTTTCTTGCACGTAACCCATCGCACCTGCGGGCTCTGATCCGGCTGTGCGATCCCGAACTGGCTGCCCATCTCGATTTCGGACGAATGCGGCTGATGGAAGGGTCGTTCATCGACGAGCGATACCGCGGCGCGGAAGTCGATCTGCTCGTGCAGATGCCTTACCGATCGCGCGGACACGTCCGGGTCGTAACGGTGTATTTGCTGCTTGAGCATCAGTCCAAGGTCGACGATCACGTGCTCCTGCGCATACTTGGGTATCTGCAGCGCTTCTGGGAAGCTGATCAGCGGGTGGTCCGGGGGCGCTCGCGCAAGCCGGCTCCGGTGATTGCTGTCGTGTTCTACACCGGCCGATCAGCGTGGAGGCCTCCGCGCACGTTCCATGACTACCTGGATTGGCCGCCGGAGCTGCTGCGTTGGGCGCCCAACTTTGATATACTCTTTCTGGGGCTGCGCGATGTGTCGCCCGAACAGCTCCAGTCCGTGGGCCCGATCGGCTGGGCCCTGCGGGCTGCCCAGCGCGTCCATGCCGACGCGCCTGAATTTGCCGATGTGATGGGCCGCGCGTTCCGGGCGATCGACTCGCTGCTGATGCCGGAATGGAAGGAGATTGCCCAGTTCCTGGCATTGATGGTGGTCTACCGCCGCCCGAAGGCGGAGCATCGTTCGCTGCTAACTGAATTCGCGAAACGCAGCACCGTGAGAAAGCACCGGGAGGAATTCACGCAGATGATCAAGTCCTATGCTGAGGAGATGCGCGACGAAGGCCGTGATGAAGGCCGCGTCGAAGGCCGCGTCGAAACGCTATGCGACGTGATCCTTCGGCTGGGGCGGCTTCGCTTTGGTGAGCCCAGGCCCGTGCAGCGCCGGCAGATCGAGACACTCCACGATGTGAGCAGGCTCCAGTCGCTCTCGGACCGACTTCTGGCCGCCTCGAGTTGGAGTGAGTTGCTGGCAGCGAACGGCGCCGGAAAGGGTCGGAATCGCGCGGATTCACGGGCCACGAGAGCGCCACGTTGAGCGAGAACGCCGCGGGAGACTTGTGCACATGATGAAATCGTATGCACAAGAGCTGTTCGAAGAGGGGTATCGCGAGGGCTACAAGCAGGGCTACGCCGAAGCGCTGTGCGAACGGATTCTGCGACACGGCGAGCTGCGCTTCGGGCGGCCCGCACCATCACAACTCCGGCAACTCACGTCTGTAACTGACCTGCCAAAGACTCCGCAGGCTCCTGGGACGAGTGCTTCTCCCGTCGAGCTGGAGCGATTGTTGCAGAAGGCGGCCGCACGAGGGCGCAGGCGAGCTCAGGCGCGGAGGTAGGCGCGTCAACCAGAGGGCGTGGCACGCGCTATGTCCGACGACTGTTCCGATCCTGCTGAGCAGCTCTTCCACGAGGCGGTGGAATTGCCGCCGGCCGACCTGCCCGGTTTCCTGGATCGGGCTTGCGGTTCCGACGCCGCATTGCGCCACGAAGTCGAATCGCTCCTGGCCAGTGCGGCCAACGTGGCCGGCTTCCTCGATTCGCCGCCGCTCGGCCGGTTGCCTGATGTCCTCGAACAGGCCACCGTTCACGAGGGTCAGGCGTCGGTCGCATGGCCCGATCGATCTGACGAGCCGCTGCCCGAACGGATCGGCCATTACCGGATCGTCCGCCGCATCGGCGCCGGCGGCATGGGCGTGGTCTACGAAGCCGAGCAGGCCCTTGACATGCTGGACCCCGCTTTGCGGGGTCCGTCCGCCGAGGCGGACGGGCGGGCCGCGCCCGGGCCAGCATGTCAAGGGCAGGAGCTTCCCCGCCGGACTGTCGCCGTGAAGGTGCTGCGGCCGGGGGTCGCCTCGCAGCAGCTCCTGCGGCGCTTCCGGCATGAGGCCCAAATCCTGGGCCAGCTCCAGCATCCCGGCATCGCCCAGATCTACGAGGCCGGGGTGGGTGACATCGTCTACCCGCCGGCCCCGAACGGGCCGCCAGCGCAGGCCGGCGGCAGCGCCCCGTTCTTCGCCATGGAATTCGTGCGCGGCACGCCGCTCGACGCGTACGCGTCAACCCAGCCGCTGGATACGCGTCAACGTCTCGAGCTGGTCGCCAAGATATGCGACGCCCTTCATTATGCCCATCAGAAGGGCGTCGTTCACCGGGACCTTAAGCCCGCGAACATTCTCGTGGCCGACGAAGGAGAATTGCGGATTGCGGATTGCGAATTGCGGAGTGAACAACATCGCGCGGCCACTCGGCAATCCGCAATCTACAATCCGCAATCCGCAATTCCCAAGATCCTTGACTTCGGCATCGCCCGGCTGAGCGCCTCGGACGTCTCCGTCACGCTCCAAACTGATCCGGGCCAATTGATCGGAACCATCCCCTACATGAGCCCTGAGCAAGTCTCGGGCGAGGGCGGCGTGGTTGACGCGCGCAGCGACGTGTACGCGCTGGGCGTGATTCTGTTCCAGCTTCTGGCCGGGCGGCTGCCGCACGACGTGGCCGGCCGATCGATCCCGGAGGCGGCCCGCATCATCCGCGACGACGAACCCACCCGGCTGAGCTCCATCAACACCGCGTTCCGCGGCGACGTCGACACCATCGTGGCCAAGGCGCTGGAAAAGGACCGCGTGCGGCGCTATGCTTCGGCGGCCGAGCTGGCGGCCGACATTCGCCGCTACCTGCGCGACGAACCGATCGCCGCCCGGCCGGCCAGCGCGTTCTATCACGTCCGCAAGTTCGCCAGGCGCAATCGCGTGTTGGTGGGCGGCGTGCTCAGTACCATCCTCGCCTTGCTGATTGGCCTCGCTCTGACGTACCGCATGTATCTGCAGGCCGTCACCAGCGCCGAGACGGCCCGCCGGAACGAGCTACGCTCACAGCGATCCGCCTACCTCGCGAGCCTGTCGGCTGCCGCGGCGGCCCTACAGAGTCACGACGTTGCCACTGCCCGCAAGCAGCTCGAAGCCGCGCCGCCACCCCTGCGCGGGTGGGAGTGGCGGCACCTGACGGCCCGGCTCGACGATAGCATCGGTGTCATCGACCCCGTCGGGCAGGGACCCGACAGCTCAGTAAACTCGCTGGCCCAGCGCGGCGGCGAGATCGAAGCCTTCCTAACCGAGACCGGGCGCGTCGTTCGCCGCTGGTCGTTGGAGACCGGCCGCCTTGTTGCCGAGTCCGAGCACGACTTCGTAGGCCGGCAGGTCCACTCTCCGGACAGGCCGGTCGTCATTCGGGCGCTCACCGACCGGATCGAGATCATTGATTCCGCGTCTGGGCAGGTGCGGACGCACCGCATCCCGGACGCCGGCCCAGCCCGCGTTGGAAGCACTTCCATCAGCCCTTCCGGCCGTTGGCTGGTCTACCCGCTGCTGAACGACGCCAGCATGTCGGTCGAAGACGTGATCCGGGTTGACCTGGCGACCGACGAAGTCGAGCACATGCCCGCCCGGCTGCGAAGCCACCTCTACTTCTGGGTCGACGACGAGGGCCGCATCTTCTCGTTCTCGTCCGAGCGGACGACCCTTCTTGCCTCGCTCTCCCCCGCCGAACACGTCGAGCTGACCGAGCACACTGGAAACATCAGCAATCTGGCCCTCAGCTCCGACGGCAGTCGGCTGGTCAGCGGCGCGCGCGACACGACCCTCCGGCTGTGGGACGCCCGGTCGCTGAGCCGGCTGGCCATCGGGCGCGGCCACAGCGACACCATCACAGCGTTGGCCTTCAGCCCCGATGGTCGATTCATCGCCTCCGCCAGCCTGGACCGCACCGTGCGCATCTGGGATGCCACCAAGCTCGAGCCGGTCAAAGTCTTCCACGGTCACGAAGGACCGGTCGGCTACATCCTGTTCACGGCCGACGGGACCCGGCTGATCTCCGCCAGCCGGGACAACACGCTGCGCATCTGGAACGCGGCCGTGGATTCCGACCCGGCCGTGCTGCGGGGTCACACGAGCTTCGTCTACGCGGTGGCGTTTTCGCCGGACGGCAAGCGGATCGCCTCGGCCGGGTGGGACCGGACCGTCCGCCTGTGGGACGCGCAAACGCGTCAGCCCGTCGCGGTCTTGTCGACAGAGCTTGGCGCGGTGTATGACCTGTGCTTTGTTCCAGACGGAACGCGGATCGTCGCCTGCGGGACAACGTTGGAGCCTGCCAAACTGGATTGCCGCGCATGGGACCTGCCCGCCGGTCGTGAGTTGCCGCCCATTTCGCTTGATCTATGGCCGCCGTTGCGCGTCGTTGAGCCTGACGGCACGCACGTAGCCCTCGACTGGGATCCGGCATCGAGACAGGCGCTGCTCTGGAACCTGGCGTCGGGACAACTTGCTCACGGGCCGTTGGTGTGCGCGCGCGGCGACGCCGACTCGGCCCCTTATCTGAGCCGCGACGGGGAGCTACTCGCTCGCATCGTGCCGGGCCATCGCTCGAATGTGTTGATGATCCATGATCGAACCACAGGGCGCGAGCTGTGCGCCGTCCCGGTGAGTTGGAGTCGCCACCTGGCGTTCAGCCCGACGCCGCCCGACGGCAGCGTGAAGGTGGCCGTGCCGATCGGCGCGGCCAGCCCCATCGTCAGCGTTTGGGACGCCCGCACCGGCGCGCATCTGGCCGACCTGCGCGGCCATACCGAGGAGGCCTTGGCCGTGGCCTGGTCGCCGGACGGCCAGCGCATCGCCACAGGAGGATCCGACCAGACCGTTCGCATTGGGGACGCCGCCACGTACGCCGAGCTGGTCCAGCTCCGCGGACACACCTCATACGTCTGGTCGCTGGCCTGGAGTCCCGATGGCTCGATGCTCGTTTCCGCGTCGGGCGATCACACCGTCCGCGTGTGGGATACGCGCTCGCCAGCCAGCGTCGCGCGCGATCAACTCGCGCGTGACTGAGCGCTCGGTGCGGCCGCACGACTCACGGACGACCACGCCTCACTCGACGCGTTCGAAGAGCATCAACCGGACCTTATTACCCTCGATGGTCGACTTGAAGCGCCAACCGTCCTCAGCCAGCTTGTTCAAGTGCCGCTCGACGGCCTTGGCGTAGTCCTCGTCGGATTCGTCCGGCGGCCAGGTCGTCACTCGGAACGCGGTCGCCGCTGATGCGCCCCGCGCCGGCTCCTTCTGCCAGGCGAACGCCGCCAGGCCGCACACGCCGACGGCCAACGCACCGATCCATGCCACCTGCCGTTTCCTCATGCTGGACGCTCCTTCCTGAACAAAGTGCTCGCCACGGAAATAAAATGCCCGGTACACTCGTTGTCGTAGCGGTGGACCGGCGTGCCGCCGCGACGACCCGACGTATCATAAGTCAAGGCGGCACAACAAGTTGCGGGGGTTCGGGGTCCGATTCGCCTGATTCTGTCGGCCGTGACTGGTCAAGTTCGACCGCGGCCGATACAATACGCGTTTGAGCGAGGTTTCGGAACCAGCATTCACACTACAGGAGGACGTTCTGTGAGCAAGAAGTATTCACTGGCGGGCGTGTTGGTCATGGCGATGGCGGCGGTAGCCTGGGCATGTCCGCCCGAGAGCGAGTCGTCGACCGTCAAGAAAGAAGGCTGTCAGGGCAAGGCCCAGACCGTCGCCGACAAAGACGGCAAGGAGGGCTGCGACAAGGCCAAGGCCCAAACGGTTGCCGACAAGGACGGCAAGGGCGACTGCCAGAAGGGCGATGCCAAGACCGTCGCCGACAAGGAAGGCTGCTGCAAGAAGGGTGCGCAGACCGTCGCCGAAAAGTCGGGCAAGGCCTCCGGTTGCTGCAAGAGCGGCAAGAGCGCCGCACTGGTCGCCGAGGTGATGAAGTCGCTGCCGCACATGACGTATAAGGTGGCCGACGAGTCGACGCCCTGCCCGGATGCGGCTGCGGCGCTCGTTGCCAAGACCGAAGGCGCCAAGATCGAATACGTCGTTGGCGAAGACACGTTCTGCTCGAAGGACCAGGCGCAGGCCCGCCTCGCCACTCTGCTCGACAAGGCCACCACCGGCCTGCTCGAGGTCGGCTACTCGGTCGATGGCGAGTGCGTCAAGTGCCCGCACGCCGCCCAGGGAATCGCCGCCGAGAAGAAGAGCACGGTGAAGTATCGCGTGGCCGGCGTCGACTTCTCCAGCAAGGAGCACGCCGAGAAGGCCATCGCCAAGGCTCGCGAGGCCCTCACGCAGGTGACGGCCACTCGCACGGTGGGCGACAAGACGGAAGCCGTGAAGTGCTGGGACGAGATCAAGTGCGGCGAGAAGGCCACCTACACCGTCGCCGGCAACGAGACGCAGTGCCCGATCGAGGCCAAGCTGATGCTGGCGGAAGCCAAGATCCGCGTCATCGTCGAGACGGCGGCCAACACCGCGTCGTAGCGACGACGCCATCGCGTTTGGGAATCTATCCGAGGCCGGGCGCTCGCGAGCGCTCGGCCTCGCTGTTTTGGGACGTAACGGGTAATCTTGAATAAACCCGGCTTGGCCAGAGTTTGGATATTCATGACCAAGCTTGCGATCGCCGTGATCATCGTCGCCGCAGCGGGCCTGGGCGTGGCGGCCTGTGTCTGGCTTAAGCCCACGACCAACATGGCAGCTCACGCGCCGAGCGCCTCAGCCATTGATCCTGTTTCCGGAGAACCGAAAGTGCACAAGTCCGAAGCCGAGTGGCGGCAGGAACTCACACCCGAACAGTATCGCGTCCTGCGCGAGAAGGGCACCGAACGGGCCTTCACCGGGCAGTATCATGCGACGAAGGACAAGGGTGTCTATCGTTGCGCTGCCTGCGGAAACGAGCTATTCTCGTCCGACACCAAGTTCAACTCGGGCACCGGCTGGCCAAGTTTCTACGCCCCGATCGCGGACGGCAAAGTGGGCGAGCACAGCGACGGCAGCTTCGGCATGGTCCGGACCGAGGTCGTCTGCGCCCGCTGCGACTCGCACCTCGGCCACGTCTTCGATGACGGCCCGCAGCCGACTGGGCTGCGCTACTGCATCAATTCGATCTGCCTGAAGCTCGACCCAAACTCCAAGTGAAACCGCGCGCCGCACCGCGGGTCACCGGATGGCGGCGCAGCGTTACCCCCGGAGCGCGGACGTCCCCGCCCGCTTCGGAGCGCGGGCGTCCTCGCCCGCTTTGGAGCGCGGGCGTCCTCGCCCGCTTCGGAGCGCGGCCGTCCTCGCCCGCTTTGGAGCGCGGGCGTCCTCGCCCGCTTCGGAGCGCGGCCGTCCTCGCCCGCTTCGGAGCGCGGCCGTCCTCGCCCGCTTCGGAGCGCGGCCGTCCTCGCCCGCTTCGGAGCGCGGGCGTCCTCGCCCGCTTCGGAGCGCGGGCGTCCTCGCCCGCTTCGGAGCCCGGCCGTCCTCGCCCGCTTCGGAGCGCGGGCGTCCTCGCCCGCTTCGGAGCGCGGGCGTCCTCGCCCGCTTTGGAGCGCGGGCGTCCTCGCCCGCTTTGGAGCGCGGGCGTCCTCGCCCGCTTCGGAGCGCGGGCGTCCTCGCCCGCTTCGGAGCGCGGGTGCCCTCGCCCGCTATCGGGTGCAATCTACGGACGCGTCCGCAACGGTAACCCACTGGGGCAAATCCGGCCGCGGCCGGATAGAATCGCTGCGGTCGGCACGGCACGTGTCGTCGGCCGACGCCGGAGCGGCGACCATCGATCCCTCGACTGAGCGCATTCTGGACGCCAACTTCAATCGCGCCCGCGAGGCCATCCGCGTCATGGAAGACTTCGCGCGGCTGGGACGGGACGACGCGGGGCTGGCGGAAGCGGCCAAGTCGATGCGGCATGAGCTTTCCGCGGTCGCGCGACACCCGGCGATTCGCGCCTGCGTGCGCGCCCGGGACATCGTCGGCGACGTGGGCGCTCACGTGAGCGTGGCCAGCGAGTACGAGCGCACCTCACCTGACGACGTGGCCGTCGCGGCGGCCAAGCGGCTCAGCGAGGCGCTGCGGGTCATTGAGGAGAGCCTCAAGACGCTCGATGCGGCCGCGGCAGCGCGCGTCGAGCGGCTGCGCTACCGCGGCTACGAGCTCGAGCGGCAGCTCGCCATCCGCATCGATGCACGGCAACGGCTTGGCGATCGGCGGCTCTACGTCATCATTACCGAACGGCTGTGCCGCCATGACTGGTTCGAGACGGCCCGGGCCGCGATCGAGGGCGGAGCCGACATGCTTCAGCTCCGCGAGAAAGACCTCGACGACCGGGAACTGCTGGGCCGTGCCCGGCGCCTGGCGAGTCTGTGCCGATCGAGAGACGCGCTGTTCATCGTCAATGATCGGCCCGATCTGGCCGTCCTGGCGGGGGCCGACGGCGTTCACGTCGGTCAGGACGACCTGCCGGTGGCCGACGTGCGGCGAATCGTGGGCGGCGGGCGGATCATCGGCCTCAGCACGCACACGGTCGACCAAGCCCGCACGGCGATGGATGCATCGCCCGACTACATCGCGGTCGGACCGATGTTCGACACGCCCACCAAACCGCAATCGCACATTGCCGGGCCGGCCGCGTTGGCCGAAGTTGCCAAGCTCACCTCGCTGCCGCTGGTCGCCATCGGCGGAGTCACCGCCGATCGGCTGCCCACGTTGCTCGCGGCGGGTGCACGCTGCGTCTGCGCCTGCTCGGCCGTGATCTGCGCCGCCGATCCGGCCCAGGCGGCGCGTGCGCTCAAGCAACAAATGTCTGCCAGGTGTACTGGTTGACGGCCATTACCGACGCAAGGCCGCCGCCGCCCGCGATCGGCCGCGGGACGCAGGTTGTCCTGGCCCAGCGCATAGACAGGAATGCGACCGAGCCGCTCGTCGGCTGACGCGCGATTCTGGAATTCTTTTTCGCGCCCCACCTGCGGGTTCAAGAACGCGGGTCGGGTCTGCGTCGTGAAACCGGTTGTGTGCGGGGACGCCGCGCAGACCTGGAGGTCTGCGGTACATGAGCGGTCAGTTGTCGGATGCCAGCCGCCGGCGGAGGTAGTCGGCGCGGGCGATGCTGCGATGCTCGCCGTCGAGCCGCTCACCGATCATCTTTTGCAGGTGGGCCGGCTGGCAGTGAAGAAACAGCTCGTTGATGGTCGACAGGTCGGTGCGGCTGAAGCGCCGCATATTTACGCCCATGCGGACGTGCGAGAGGTGAAAGAGCGTCTCTTCGCTGCTCATCGTGCGGGCGGTCTGGAGCGTGCCGTACGCCCGCCAGATCTTGTCGTCGAGCTGATGGGCGCGCTCCTTGGCCAGCAGCTCTCGGGCGGCGCACTCGTACTCGACGACCTTCGGGATGATCGTGCGGCTGAACTCTCGGACCAAATCCGCTTCGCTGACGCCCAGCGTGGTCTGGTTCGAAAGCTGAAAGAAGTCGCCGGTGGCTTCGGTGCCCTCGCCGTACAAGCCGCGCACGGCCAGGCGCATGTCCTTGGCGGCCCGAAGCACCCGTTCGATCTCCTGCGTCAGCTTGAGGGCCGGCAGATGGACCATGACCGATACGCGGATGCCGGAGCCGACGTTGGTCGGGCAGGCCGTGAGGTAGCCGTACCTCGAGTCGAAGGCGTAATCGACCAGCCGTTCGATGGCGTCGTCGACCTCATCGATCTCGCGCCAAAGCTGCTCGAGCTGCAGACCGCTGCGCAGGACCTGGATGCGCAGGTGGTCCTCTTCGTTGATCATCAGCGAGCGCGTTTCGCCGGCCGAGACGGCCACACCGCGCGGATTGCCTTCCGCGTCGGCATGTTGCTTGCTGATCAGGTGCCGTTCGACGAGCACCTGCCGGTCGATCTCGCTGGCCTGTTCCATGTCGATGAAGACACAGTCTCGCCCGACGCCGCTTTCGGCGATGGCGTCCGAGAGCGTGCGATAGATCTTGCGCTTGTCCGACTCGCTGGCCCGCGAGAGGAAATCGTACCCGGCCAGGTTGCGGGCCAGCCGGACGCGCGACGAAATGACGACGTCGGCCAGCGGACCCTCGCCGCTCAGCCACGCTCCCGTACCCTTGGTGAGGTCGTTGATCGCCATGCCGATCTAGCGGCCCTGCCGCTCAAAAGATTTGATCTGATCGCGCAGGCGAGCGGCCCGCTCGTAATCCTCGGAGTCAATAGCGTCCTGAAGGTCGCGCTTCAGGCGGAGCAACCCGTTCTGGCGCTTTCCCCCGCCGCCGGCACGAGTGGGCACCTTGCCGATGTGATGTGTGGCCCCATCGTGCGCCCGCTCGATCAGCGGCGACAGGTACTTGTCGAAGGCGCGGTAATCGTGCGGACAACCCAGCAGGCCCTGGTTGCGAAACTCGCGGAAGCTGATGCCGCACTCCGGACAGGTGACCTGGGCAATCTCCTGGATGCCGGCCTTCTGCTTGATGAACTCTTGTAGCGCCGTAGCCATCGACTCGTGCTGCTTGATCGTCACGCCTTCAGCCACCGCACAGTTTTCGCACAGGTGCCGCTCACGGTTCTCGTTGTGAAGTTTGACAACATCGGTCACGTGGACCGTGGCCGGCGCCTTTCCACAGTTCTGACAGAGATGGATGGGCATGGGTCGTTTTTCGCAGCTCACCCTCGCCTGCTTGCGCTCCGCGCTATGTTAGCGGGCGGATAAAGTATCGTCAATTACGCATCAATCCTTGCCGAAGTACTCGGCGGCACAGCCGGGCTCCTCGGTCACGCGCACGCTGAGCAGCAGCTCGCCGCCCGCGGCCAGTGCCAGCCATTCAAAAACTGCGAACGCCACATGCTCGGCCGACGGGTTTCGGCCGCCGAGCAGGCCATTGGCATTGAGGTCTGAGTGATCCAGCAGGCGGGCCACCTCGTTCAGGGCCGCACGAGCGGCCACGAAGTCAACCAGGAGCCCCGTTGCATCCAGCTTCGGGCCGGCGTACGTCGCGGTGACGTGCCAATCGTGCCCATGATAGGGCTCGAACGTGCCGTCTGGCAGCTTCAGCCGATGGGCCGCCGAAAACGTGGTCTCAACGGAAACACGATACACACCGGCTAGTTTATCCGCACCGCCAGAAGCAGAATAGCTGTGCGGTCGATGCAATCAAGCGTCCAGCCCGACCGTCAAGCTGGATGCGGGACGCGGTCGCGACCGGCAGCCTACGCGTGGGAATTCGGGTCGCGACGGCGGCGCACGGCAGGTTCATGGAACGCTCGGCAGAGGATCTCGGCGACCTCGTGCAGCGGGGATACCGCTTTGCCTACTCGTTGACCCATGATGCCGGCCGGGCCGACGACCTGCTTCAGGATGGCTGGCTGGCCGTCTTGCGGGCGCGCGGGCCGTGGACTGTCGCCTATCTGTTCACGGCCATACGCAGCCGGTTCATTGACGAGTGTCGCCGTGACACGTTGATACCTTTCGTGCCCCTCGACACCGACGCCTTGGGTGACATCGAGGACCCAGCCCCGACGGCGGCGGGGTCGGCGCCTTCCGCCGCCGTCGATCGGGCTGCCGTGGATCGGCTCCTGGGGGCGCTGCGGCCGGAGGAGCGAGCCGTTCTGTACCTGACGGACGTGGAAGACTTTACTGCCCAGCAGATTGCCGACCTGTTCGGCTGGCCGCGTGGAACCGTCTTGAGCCTGGCCCATCGAGCCCGGCGGAAGTTGCGCGACTCGGGATTGCAACGACCCGGAGCAACGGCGTGAGCGAGCGCGAGAGACAACGTGAGCTGCTGGCCTTCTATGCGGAAGTGTCCGCACCCGAGGCCACGGTCCATCGCCTGGTCGCATTGGCTGAGGCCGATGGCTGGTCGGGGGCCAAGGTCGCGAAGCCGCGGACGCGCCGCTGGCGCTGGGCGCTGGCGACCGCGGCCGTTGTGGGGGCGCTCGCCTCCGTTCCGGCCTACGAGCTTGGCCGGCGGGCGGGTCGGGCGGAAACCGCGGATTGTCAGCCGATCGTAGTCACTGAGCCGCAAGCTCCGGGGCTCGCCTCTGTGCCGCCAGCCGCTGCGCCAGCCCCGATGCCGCGGTTGCTGCTGATGGAAGTCCGCGCCGATTGGTGTCCGCGGACGCCGGTCGTCATTCCGATTTTCCAGGAGCTGTCGGAGAGGTACCGGAACGAACCCGTGCTGTTTGTGTCGTTTGACATCACGACCGAGGGCACACGACGGCAAGCGGCTTACCTGGCCGCTTCGCTGGGGCTGAGCGACATTCTCGGCCGGCGCTGGGAGCCGGGCCTGTTGCAACTCGTCGATCGTGAGCAGGGGGTGATTGTCGAGTCGTTGCGCGAGACGTTCGAGCGGCCACGCTTCGAACGGGCACTGACCGACGCGCTGCCGTCGCCGCCGTCATAAAGCCAAGGCCTTGGGGGATGGTCAAAGGGGGCCACGTCTTGAAAAGGGGGTGCAGGATGAAGCGATCGGTCGTCGACTCGTTTGTTTTCATGGGACTTCTCACGGGCTGCCCCGCCTTCGCCGGCGACATTGACGCCTCATGGGTGACGGTTGGTGACGCCGGCAACCCGGCCGATTCTGGCAGCGGGGCTGGCGATGTGGCGTATGACTTTCGGATCGGCACGTTCGAAGTGACCAACGCCGAGTATGCCGCGTTTCTGAACGCCAAGGCGGCACTCGGCAATCCGCTCAACCTCTACAGCCCCAGCATGACCAGTGATCCGCGCGGCGGCATCCTGCGGACGGGGGCCGGATCGATCGCGGACCCGTTCGTCTACACACCGAAGCCCAACATGGCCAACAAGCCGGTGAATCAGGTGAGCTGGTACGACGGCATTCGCTTCGCCAACTGGCTGCACAACGGGCAGGGCGACGGCGACACCGAGTCGGGGGCGTACACGCTGATGGGTGGGACACCCGTCCCGGCCAATCCAAACGCGATCGTGCGAAACCCCGATGCACTGGTCTGGATCCCCAACAACGACGAATGGCACAAGGCGGCCCTGTACGAGCCGGGCGCCAGCGGCAACGGGTACTGGAACTTCGCCACGCGCAGCGACGCGATCCCGACCATCGCACAGGCCAACGCGATGGGCGACATCAGCAACCCGGGCGCCAACGTCGTGAACTATTTCGGCGGAGCAGACTGGAACGGTCTGAACGGCAACGTGACGACCGTCGGCAGCGCCGGGCCGCTCAGTGCAAGCTTTTACGGCACGTTCGACATGAATGGTAACGTGTTCGAATGGACCGAGGACCTGATCATCCATCCGCAGTTCGGCGCGATGCGGGCGCGGCGCGGCGGCTCGTGGGTGGAGGATTGGAACGTGTTCTTCGGCGGCGGCTTCGGATCGGCCACGCCGACGCTCGAAACTTTCAGCTTTGGACTGCGCGTCGCCAGCGTGGTCCCCGAACCTGCGACGGGCATGTTGCTCGTGCTAGCCCTGGCGGCTGTCAAACTACGGCGCCAGCCAAAATAGGGCCAACGAGCCGACCGCTCGCAGCTCAGTGCCCGGACGAGTTCGCAGCGCGCCGCCAGCGACCGTGGCGGCGCCTGCAACTCGACCGGTGTGCAACGCCATGCGGAATTCCTGGCGTTGTCGGCGACTCGCTTGGCTTCTGGCTGTCGCCGGCCGACCGTGATCGGCCCATCGGTCAGACGCGCTGCGAGGCCGAGCGAAGCCTGCGGCGGCTTTCGAAGACCGCGATCTCTTCGCGCATCTGGTTGATCATCGACTTCACCGAGCGCAGCGTCAATTCACGGACGTGCGGATTCTCCGCCGGCTCGGTTTGGAGTCGATGGTAGCGCTGCTCGAGCCGCCCAAGCTTGGCCCGTGTATTCTCCAACTGACGCTCGTTTTCAAGGCTCACCAGAGCACCTCAACAACGCCCTTGGGGACGGCATCACGATCGCTGGCGAAGACGTCGTTGACGAATTCGTCAAACTCCGCCGCCTCGACCAGCTTCATTTCCATGAACGGCAGTCCGGCCAGCAACTCCTTTTCGGCCGCCGTGTCCTGGGGAAACCCCGGCCCGATCAAGAGCACGCAGTCCACGTCATTCGGTTCTATTTTATCCGTCACGAAGCTGCCGTTCAAAACGATTCTCGTGACGCCTGCGCGGATCGCCAGACCGACCATCCAGCGAACGGAGTCCATTTCGGCCGCACGTAATTCGGACTGGGCGCCGAATCGGGCTGCAATCTCGTCCAGCGTTCCCGAATGTACGCCCAGCGGGAGATAACCGTCATCGTTGAGTCCTGGGATCATGTCATGTCCGCGCCCGTTCCGCTGCTTCCTGTACCAACGAGAGGACCGGCAGGCAAACGGACAGAGTCTAGAACGCGGAGCGAAGCTGGCCTCGCTTCAACATCGCGCAGCGCCAAGAACAGTGCCTTGAGCTCCTGATACTCCTCAGCCTTCACGGCGGAACCTCTAAGCCGCGCCAGCACCCTCACGCTGAGGCGCTGAGGACGCTGAGCAGGTGAGACTGCAAAGAGAACGACAGCACGCAATCGTGAGTGCTGGAAAGCCAAGGATCCAACAAGGTGCGCTCACCCGGCCACTCCACATTCTGGACAAACGCCGCTGGTGTTTCCCGTCAGGTCGTAGCCGCACCCCGTGCAGCGCGGCAATGCCGCGTCTCCGACCAGCGTGGCACTGAATGCCTTCGGGTGCCCGCAGGCTGGGCAGCGTGCGCTTACGGGCATCGGCCAGCGGTGGCCGCAGATCACGCACTCGGGGCAGTCGCCTCGTTCCCGAAGTAGCGCACGTTTCCGCCGGCGAGCCTCGCGCGCCCGCACGAGGCTCTCGAATCCCCATCCCCATGCGACGGCCATCAAAGGGTCACCGGCCAAGTGGACCGACTGAACGGCAAAGACAGACTAAAGAGTATGCCCAGCAGAGCACCCAGGACAAATCCACTTGCCCTACCCCAGTCTAGGGGGCACGGCGACAGGAGTCTGTTCCACACCAGTCGAGTGGCACGTTGCTCCTGCAGAGGCGTGCTCGAGATCGAGCCATGAGATGGTTTGGAGTCGAGCCTCGCCGTCTCGCTCGGCGGGTCGGCTGAGCGTGCAGATTGATGGTAAGCGACGGATGCGGCGATCACGCGCTTGAGTACGCGACGATAACGGCCCAGCGGCAGACCGACTTCCAGCAGACTCAACCAGGCCGCAAGCGTCGTGATACCGAGAACGCCTCTGGTCCGATCGCCCCAAGCGAGGCGGGCGAAGACAACGAAGGCGAAAAAAAACGCCCCACAGGATCGCAATCGCCAACAGGACTCTCGAACCCCGTGCGAGTCGCGAACCTGGGATCCTCCTCGCGAGAATGGCGAGATGCAGTTGCAGATTGGACATTGCGGCAAGCACCAGCAGAGCTGCGCTGCCAACCAATACGAACCACAGCGGTCCATCACGCTCATTACGCTGCACCAGCAAGCCGGCAATCACCATGAACACCAACCCGGCTGCCAGTCGTGCACGGCGTCGGGCGGACCATGGCTCGACGGCCCTCACCGGCGGCTCGCGTGAGGTGCACAACCAAAACCCGATGACAGCGACGACGGGCGCAGCAAACCAGACGAGCAGCATCTCCAGCAAGCCCGGGGCGCCCAGTAAGCCAGCTTGCGCGAGAAATGGCACGAAGATCGAGAACAGTGGCGTGACCGACGCCCAGAACAGAACTCCCTGCCCAAGTGAAACGCGCTTCAACCACCGCGTCGGTGCTCGCAGCAGTCGATCGGGTGCGAGGCTGGCGTTTACGTCAGCACCGCATTCCGGGCACTTTCCGGCCGGCTGGCTGCCGTGCAGGTCATATTCACACGGGACACAAGGAATGTGGATGCCGAGTCCGCCAACGGGCGCGCTCACATGCTCCTCGAGCTTGGCGGGAGGCGCAGCGCCCGTCAGCTTGCCTTCGCTCTTGGCGGCTGCCAGAACCGCGAGGCGTTCGGACCAAGACGAGCCACTATCGCTGGCGGAAGTGGCGGCGGTTCGATCTATTGGGGCTAGCGTTGCCAGATCGGCCAGCTCGCGCTTGCTGGCAGGTTGGGCCAGAGAACCTTGACATGCGTTGCTCATGGCCCGCAAGACGTGCTGAGCGCTCTTGAAGCGAAACGTCGCGTCCTTCTTGGTCGAGCGCTCGATGATCTCGATCAACCACGCTTCGACGCCCTGGCCGCTCAAGCGTTCGGTCGGTAGCGGGACGCTGCGATGCTGGCGTTCGATTTCGTCCCAATCGCCACGGAAGGGTGCGTCGCCCGTCAGGAGTTGGAACGCCATGACACCGATGGCATACACGTCTGTCCGCTGGGACACGACGCCATCGAACATCTCGGGCGCCATGTAAGCGGGCGTACCGGCAAGTTCGCTGGGACCGCCGGCGGCAGCCCCGCTCTTGCGCCGACAGGCCAGGCCAAAGTCCGTGACGCACACGCGACCGGAATGATCCACGAGGACGTTACTGGGCTTGATGTCGCGGTGGACGAAGCCCTGATCGTGGAGCTCAGCGACGGCCGCGCAGACGTCCTTGAGGACGGCAACCGCGGCCGGCGTGTTCACGCTGCCGTGTCGCCCGATGAGATCGGCCAGCGTCGCCCCGTCGATGTACTCCATAACGACGTATGGCACGCCCTCGAACAGGTCGGCGGCATGCACGAGCGTGAGCGACGGATGTTGCACGGTGGCGGCCGCGCGGGCCCCCTCCAGAAAACGTACAAAGCCGGGATCGTCGGTCCCTGAGACGGCGTTGAGGAGGAACTTCACCGCGACCCCGCGATGCAGCAGCCGGTCTTCGCCCAGCCATACAGTTCCCATGCCGCCCCGCCCAAGCTCGCGTAGCAACCTGACTGGACCGAGTTGGCGCGGAATCGCGATTTCAGACGAGGATACTCCGCGCGGCGACGCCGATCGAGTATCGGCCACCGCTTCGGCCACCGGGGTCCAGGACCTCAGCGCGCCGCTCCGGCGATCATGCGCCTCGAGCAATCGCTCCAGCTCGCAGCGCTTCTCGGCATCATCGCCGCTATGCTGCTCGATCAGCCGGGTGCGCTCCGCAACCCCGACATCGCGCAGCGCCAAAAACAGCACCTTGAGCTCCTGATACTCTTCAGCCTTCACGGCAGAACCTCCGTTTCGGCCGCGGCGACTGGATGGGCAAGGATGCGCGCATGTCCGTAGAACGTATACGCGATCGACCGGGCTTTCCGGCAAACAGATTAGCCAAAGCCGGCCGTCACGTCCATCGCAGGCGACCCGCGCCCGGTCGCCGTCAGAACGCAGCCCGTTGTCGGCTCCGCGGGCCTTTGTCGTGTGACTGGGTGAGATCGGTAGACGATCCCGCTGATGCGAATCGCCCGGTTAACACGCGTGGCCAGAACAGGCCCGCACTAGAGGGAGCTTCAACATGTTGACGAACGTGTCGCGAAAGCTCAGCCGGACCCAGACGGAGAGCGAGAAGAGCCGTCCGGAGGCCCGCTACGTCCGCTGCCGAGGCGGCAACCGCCCAGCTAAGCGCAACATGGCCCGCGGGTGGATCTCGAAATGGGTGGCAAATCGTGGGTGGCATCTATGTGAAGTCAGAAGTCAAGACAACTCCGCTGTGGGCGCCGCCCCACCCGTTTGCTGTCCTGAGTTCTGAAGGGGCGCCTTCGCTATGCCTGCAACGCTACCTGGTCTCTTTGCCGGCGGCGGGCGCTCGGCCGTCCGTTCCTGCCCTCGGTTTTCGCGGCCGTTATTGGTCTTCTGCTCGGGGCGTCCATCGTTCCAAAAACAAGGACGTCGCCCGTGCACCTATTGGGGACTCTCGTTACGGCTGAGGTCCATGAAGATCTTTGAGCGTAGCGCGCAGCGGCGGGTTCAATCATGGGCTGGGGCTCTCGGCCCTTCGGCCGGGTCTCTTGCCACCCTGGGAACTCCGCCACCTACGCCTGATTGCTGTGGGGCATGGGGAAAAATGGCAACGACTACCAGCCTGAGCTGGTGGGCGTGTTGCGCAGCTTGTCCGGTCATCCCGATCAGGTCGTCGCCTGCAATCCGCAACACCAGCGTACCCGACGGGAGTCTGGGACGCCCCGTCTTCATGGACCTTCATGGGCAAGCGTCCCGGCGCGCCGGGATTGCCCGTGCCAAGCGATGGAAGCTGACCCCAGCCGACCATGCAACGCCGAAGTGTCACCCGTGAGTCATCGCTGAATCTGTCGCTTGTAAAGGGGCTGCGGCTGCGTCGGCTGCCGCCCGGCGCCGCCACGAGTGCGCGGCCGCGACAGGACACCGAGCGAGACTCATGAACAGCGTCGTGTTTCCGAGCGTTGTAACAGCGGCCGCGCGCGGCCGCGTCGTGGTGGCCTTCGGGCTTTCGGCTGCATTGCTGCTGGCGGTGGCTCAGTTCATCGTGGCGCCGGTGCTCGAATGGGTCGGCGAAGACCTGGCTGGCGACGAGGTGCGGCTGGCAGCCGACGACGGCTCAGCCGCCACGCCCGCCCGGCAGCGCTCGGGCCCCGCGCCGGGCCGCGGAGAGGATGTTGTCGCTGCCGACGGGCGAAGTCTCGCGCAACCGAGCGGATGGCGGAAGGGCGAATTGAGGGCGCGGCCCATGACGGCGTCCACGAACCGTCGCGGCGGTAGGTCTGAGTAGGCCGCGCGGTCGCGGAGCTACTCAAGTAGCAGACCTCGCGCAAATCCGCGACACGCGAGCTGGCCGGCGCCTTTCGGACAAAAACGCCAAGGCGCGACGCACGACACTCGCACCGCGACCCATCGCGGTACGGAACCGCACGATGCAAGCGCTGACCCTCCCCGCCGGGGCCGGCACGCAGCCCCGCAGGGACGCCAGTCACTAGCCAGGGGCGCCAGCCCCTGGGGAACCGATCACACACCAACCCAAGCCCCGGAGGGGCGACCGAACTCGCCCGATCGCCCGCATTTTTTCACCTGCCTCGATGCACAAGCGCGTCCATCTAAGACGTGTACCGCCACGCGCTCCAATTCCCAGGGCGTTGCTCTGGGCGGTCATAGGCGGCCCCGTCGGGGTCTGATTCCGGCCGCGTTAGTTAGCCCGGGCAGGTCGTCAAAGCGAGATGCTCCTTGCCACGTGCGGCGCTTGTCTGGCGCGACTGAGGTGGGCTCGTGTGCATTCGACGAAGGCGGAAACGTCAGTGCGTGCCCTGAATACGCCCGTGATGTGCAGGCGACCTCCACCGGGTGTTCTGATGAGCGCGCCCGGCCGCCGCGGGAACCGTGAGGACTCGCTGACGCTCTCGATGTCGCTCCACGGGTACGTGAGCCTCCCGATTTCTGGCTGGCGCAGCGCCAGGCCCTCGGGCAGGCAGGCCACGAACAGGCCGGCGCGACGCACGTTCAGCTCGCGAACAGCCCGCCAAAGGACGAACGGTCCTACGACGAGCCAAGCGATGGCGGGCCCACGGCCGAGGGGACCACCGCGGTTGTTCAGGAATTCGACGCCTTTCATGGCGAGCAAGCCGACGAGCAACACGAGCCAGACGATGGCCGGCACGATCGCTGCCCAGTTTGACCGCTGGCGCCAGATCGCCGTCATCCGATCATATCGCCCGCCGCACTCCGGGCAGGCGTGCTCGGCGGGCAAACCGGTCAGCGAGTAGCCGCAGCGCGGGCAGATGTCGATCATGATCCCGCTTGCTCGCGGCGCCGTCGGGACTCGATCGCCGCAACGAAAGCGTCTGCGTCGGCTCGAGTGCGGAAGACACCTGATACATTCTGGTGAAACGGTGACCCATGCAGCCGCAGTTCGACGCTGGATCGTCGCAGGACCGAGACCACGTCGGCTCGCAGAATGCGGTCCCACTCAATCAGTTGCGGCGTCGGTCCTGCCATGCGGATCAGCAGGCCGCGGCGGACGATTGCCACCAGCGGGCCGAGCCGGTACGTGCGCCAGGCAAGGGCGAACTGCCAACCTCCTACTCCGAAGGAGAGCACGAGCACCGCCACCAAGAACGGCCTGAGGAACGGTGTGGCGATGGAGAGGCTGGCGAGCATCGCCGGGAAAAGCACGCTGGACAAGTCCAGCGACGCCAGAAGAATCGAGCGCGGGCGAACCGCCGGCCACACGCACGTCTCGGCGTCGTACTCGATGCCGCACTCCGGGCACGCGTGCGTGTCGGGCAGCCCGGCCAGCGCATAGTTGCAGCTTGGGCAGCTCTCGATCATCGCGTCAAGCTCGTATCGACTGGTTCGAAGTCGGCGCCTCGAACGGCGTCGCTCTTTCCGGCCGCGTCGATGCGCTGGCGAACCTGCGCGGCGAACTCTTCGGCCGTGCTCTGATGCCGGAAGAAGTTGAGCAAGTGCACGGGAGGCTTCCGTGTCAAGGCCCGCTGCGCGATCATGACGACCGGTTCGTTCCGCCAGCCCGCGCTTGTGATGTACACATTGTCGAGTTCAGCCCACGTAGCGATTTGGCCGTGATCGCCGAGAATTCGGATCACGAGTCCGTCCGGCATCGACGCCACCAGGCTGTTGCGTAGTGACGTCCGCTCGCCGCGAACAATTAGCCATATGGAAAAGATTGCCACCACTGCTAATGCAAGTTTGAGGACGGGCGGGCCACGCGACGCGCTCCCGGCAATCCAGTCTAGTCCGTCGAAAAGCATGGGTAGCGTCACAATCGCAACGAAGCCGACCGTTGGGACCACCCAGGCGCCTCGCTTTCTCCGCCAGACCATGGAGCCGGCGTCGTAGCGCAAGCCGCACTCCGGGCACGCATGCTCGGCCGGCAAACCGGTGAGCGCGTAGTCGCATCTGGGGCAGGCATCAATCATGCAGCGGCGCTCCGACCTGCCTGACGCTCAGCGTTGGCCACCCATTGCGATCGGCACGCATGTTATTCCAGTGCGTCCGACGCTCGCTGCGTCGGGCGTAGACGGCGAACAGCGCTTCACGAGAGACTCGATCATGTCTCAGCCAACATACCACCACCCCGCCAGCCGCTCCCGCCAGCGGAACCACGCCGAGTTCGAGCCGATTTTTGCCAAAACGCGAGCGCCGCGGCACATTTTCGAGCGCCGCAGCGCGGATTTTGATCGGTTTCAACCGCTTTTTGCACCGCTTTTTCGCCGCCTTCGCCGTCTTCAGCCGGCCGGCGACCAGGCCACCCCGGCGTTTTCCGCCGAAAAACACACATTCGACGCTCGCGTTCGCCGTCTTGAGCGCCGTCGCCGTCCTCGTCCTCGCGCTCCGCCCGACTCAACGCGAGCGAGCTCACGAGTTTGGAGCCGCTAACCCCTGCGGCCAGCCCCTCCGCGAACGCGAACCACGCGCGCACGCCGGCGCCGGCTCGCGCTGCGCAGAACGCCGGCCCGGGTTTCAGTGCGCACCCGGCCGGAGGCCGCAGCCGCGAGCCGTTTACCGTCCATGGCTCGTTAGCTATGTTACCCGCTCGAACGGGCCGATGAGAATGCAGCCGGCCCGGCGTTTGGCCGGGGAAGGACCCAGCGGGACATGAGCCGTAAGCTATTCGAATACCATCCCGTCATCGGGTACCATTTCATCCCCGGCATCAAGGCCCGCATCGATCATGAGGGCGGCGGTTACCTGGTCCGCGTCAACGCGGCCGGCTTTCGCTGCGATCACGAGCTGACGCCCGAGAAACCGCCGGGAACGAAGCGAATTCTGATCTTTGGCGACTCGTTCACGGCCGGCGACGGCGTCAGCAATAAGGACCGCTACAGCGACCTGCTCGAGCGGCTGCTGCCCGGCACACAGGTGCTCAACTTCGGCCTGTCCGGCAGCGGGACCGATCAGCAGTTCCTGATTTTCCGCGAGTACGCGGCCGGCCTCGATTACGACCTGGCCGTGCTGGCGGTGCAGGCCGAGAACATCCGCCGCGTGGCTAATCGCTATCGACCCTTCGCCGACGAAAATGGCCGCCTGTTGCTGGTGGCCAAGCCCTACTACACGCTCGACGCCGACGGCCGGCTGGCGCTGCACCACGTGCCGCCCCCGAAGGAGCCGATCGACCCCGAGCAGCTTCCTGAGTCGGAGCGCCAGCACGTCGACTGGGCCGGCCGCGAAGGCAACCATGCCCTGCTGCGCAAGGCCATCAACACGCTCGGGCCGTGGGCCAAGACGCTGGCGCAGAAGCTCACGGGCTATCAGCCGTACCCCGAATACGACGACCCGGACAACGCCGACTGGCGTCTCATGAACGCCGTGCTCCGGAATTGGATCGGGCACCTGAAAAGGCCTGTGGTCGTTTTCGCGATCCCCTATTTCGCCTACGTCGAGGAAACCAGCTCGTCGGCCGGCTTCGAGGCCCGCATGCGCGAGCTGGCCGATTGGCCGCAGGTGATCGTGCATCAGGCGCTGCACGACCTGCGGCAGTACCCCAAGGACGAGCGCCGCAGGTTCCGCTTCGAGCGCGACACGCATCCGACCGTCAGCGGCCACAAGGCCCTGGCCGAATCGCTGGCCAAAGCCGTGCGGCCGATCCTTCAGCAGGGGGGTGCGTGATGGCCGTCACCGTCTTGGGCATCTCGGCCTTCTACCACGACTCGGCCGCAGCCATTGTGCGCGACGGCCAGATCGTGGCCGCGGCGCAGGAGGAGCGCTTCTCCCGAAAGAAACACGATCCGCGCTTCCCGCGGCACGCCGTCAACTACTGCCTCGAAGAGGCCTTCATCGAGCCGGACGAGCTGGATGCGGTCGTTTTCTACGACCACTCGCTGCTGACGTTCGACCGCGTCATCAAGTCGCTGCTGAGCGTCGCGCCGCGCGGCGAAGAGCAGTGGCTCAAGGCCGCCCCGTCCGTGCTGGGCGTCAAGACGTACATCGCCGACTACATCCGCGACGCGCTGAAGCGCGACGTCAAGGTGTTGTTCACCGAGCACCACCTGTCGCATGCCGCGTCAGCCTTCTATCCGTCGCCTTTCGCGATGGCCGCCATCCTGACCATGGACGGCGTGGGCGAATGGGCCACGACGACCATCGGCATCGGCGATGGGCAGGCCGTGCGGCTGCTCAAGGAAATCCGCTACCCGCATTCGCTCGGCCTGCTGTACAGCGCACTCACATACTACTGCGGCTTCAAGGTCAACTCCGGCGAATACAAGCTGATGGGCCTGGCGCCGTACGGCGCGCCGCGCTACGCCGATACGATCCGCCGCCAGCTGATCGACATCAAGCCCGACGGCTCGTTCCGGCTCAACACGGATTACTTCGGCTACCTCGACACGAACGTGATGACCAACGAGCGCTTCTGCGAGCTGTTCGGCGGTCCGCCGCGCAAGCCGGAGTCGCGCATCACCCGCCGCGAGATGGACCTGGCCGCATCAATCCAGAAGGTGACCGAAGAGGCCGTGCTGGCCCTGGCCCGGCACGCGCGGCAGATCACCGGCTGCCGCGACTTGGCCCTGGCCGGTGGCGTGGCGCTCAACTGTGTGGCCAACGGCGTGCTGCTGCGCGAGCGCGTCTTCGACCGGCTGTGGATTCAGCCCGCCGCCGGCGACGCGGGCGGCTCGCTCGGTGCGGCCCTGCTGGCGTCGCACATGAAGTTCGGCGTGCCAAGAAAGATGCATCCGGCCGGCCGCGACACGCAGCAGGGCAGCTACCTGGGGCCGGCCTACAGCTCGGGCGAGATCCGCGCGTTCCTCGACCGCAGCGGCTATCCGTACGAGGTCGTCGCCGACGCGGCCGCGCGCAGCGAGTCGATCGCCAGGACGCTGGCCTCCGGCAAGGTCGTCGGCTACCTGTCCGGCCGCATGGAGTTCGGCCCGCGCTCGCTGGGGTCGCGTTCGATCCTGGGCAATCCCCTGCGGGCCGACACGCAGACGGTGATGAACCTCAAGATCAAGTTCCGCGAGTCGTTCCGCCCGTTCGCGCCGACCGTGTTGGCCGAGCGCTGTGGCGAGTACTTCGAGCTGGACGTCGAGAGCCCGTATATGCTGCTGGTCGCGCCGGTGCGGAAGGAGCGCTGCCTGCCGTTTGACCTGGCGGCATTGGTCAACAGCAACGACGACATGTTACCCATCGTCAGCCAGCCGCGCAGCGACATCCCGGCCGTCACGCACGTCGATTACAGCGCCCGCGTTCAGACGGTGCATCGCGACGACCATGCCGGCTTCCACGACCTGATTGCGGCGTTCGAGCGGCTGACCGGCTGCGGCGTCGTGGTCAACACGTCGTTCAACGTGCGCGGCGAGCCGATCGTCTGCACGCCGCAGGATGCCTACCGCTGCTTCATGCGGACCGAGATGGACCTGCTGGTGCTCGAAGGCTGCCTGCTGTGGAAGGAGCAGCAGCCCAAGCTGGCCGACGACCAGAAGTGGAAGGAGGAGTATGAGCTCGACTGATCCGAGCCTTGACGGCGAGTTGCACGCGTTCTTCGCACAGCGGCTGGCGCCCGCAGCCGAGGCGCTGCGGCAGCGCGGCGTGCGCTTCTTTGAAACCGCGCCCGACGCAGCGGCGCCGAGCTACTACGTCGACCACGCGGCCACGCCTGATCCGTTCGCAGAACTCGAGCCGGGCCGGTTTGCGGAATTGCTGAAGGCGCATTGGGCCGGCCAGCAGCTGCCGGAGCTGGCCGAGCTGGCCGAGCCGCTGATGGCGCTCGCACCGCGCGTGGGCCCGAAGCAGGAGGATGCCGGCGATGTCTCGCCGTTCATCTACGTCATGTTCTAAGTCACCGTGCGCAATGCGTAGCCGCCCGAGCGGGTGGCATGGGTGGCATGGGCAAGCGGCCGTTTGCTTGCCCGTGCAGACCAAACGGCACGCTCTCGGCAGCACGGGCAAGCGATCGTCGTCCGGGCGCGCCGGGATCGCGCCGATCGCTTGCCCATGCCACCCGATGGCGCATCATCGCGCACGGTCATCCAGCGTCTGACGGTCGCGCCGGAGTTGGGAGAATGCAAGCGCTGCGGCGGGCTTTTGACATCACGCCGTTTCTCAAACTCTCGCCGCGTGTCAAGACGCTCGCCAAGAACGGCATCGCCCGGACGATGGATCTCACCGGGCTCTCGTGGGCAGCGCACCGCTGGCAGGTCGCGCGGCACAGCCCGTTCATTCGCGTGATCAACATGCACGACGTGCCGCCATCGCGAGCGGCCGATTTCGACCGGCAGCTTGTCTTCTACAAGAAGCGCTTCGTACCGGTCGGCTACGATGACCTGCTGGCGTTCATCGACGGCCGCTGGACGCCTTCGCGCCCCGGGCTGCTGATCACGTTCGACGACGGCCTCAAGTCGCACGCCGACGTGGCCGCACCGTTGCTCGAGAAACACGGATTCGTTGGATGGTTTTTCGTACCGATTGGATTTGTCGACGCCCCACGCGACCAGCAGGCCGAGTACGGACGGAAGAACCTGATCTGGTGGAGCAAGGCGCCGGGCGACGACCTCGGTGCGATGACCTGGGACGACGTACGGCGGCTCGATCAACGGCACGTCATTGGCTGTCATACCTGGACGCACATCCGGCTGTCGGACCAGCTCACGCCGGAACAGATCGAGCATGAAATCATCGCGTCGAAGGCGCGGCTTGAGCAGGAACTCGGCCATGACGTGTCGGTTTTCTGCTGGGTCGGCGGCGAGGAGTGGTCGTACAGCGCTGCCGCGGCGCAGGCCATCCGCCGGGCCGGCTATCGTCTCAGCTTCATGAACGCCAGGGCCGTCGTTCGGCCCGGAACGAACCCGCTGCAACTCCACCGCATCTGCATCGAACCGAGCGATCCGCCGTACTTCGTGCGCTACTTGCTGTCGGGCCTGCTCGACGCGCTCTACGCCGCCCAGCGCCGCCGCATCAACGCGCTGACCGCCACGTAACACGTGCATGGCCAAACGAAGCGCGGCCACGACGTGAGCCGGTCGCTCGTCAGGTTCGCGCGTATATAGGCTCGACCAGTTTGCAGTAGGCCGACTGAGCCAGCCGTGAGCCAAACGGGAGGCGGCGGACGTTGACGCCGGTCAGCCCGCGGCTGATCTGCACATGGTAATAGATCACGTGCGAGATGCCGCGCGTCCGATGAAACGCGGCATACTGACGGTAAACCGAGTAGCGGACCTCGGTCATCACCGCACCAAGCCGCTGGCCCGAGAGAAGCCGGCGGATCAACTGTTCGAGCGACGATTGCCCGGCGATCACCGGCGAATCACACACGATGTGCGCCTCGCCGCCGTCCGCCAGCAGCCGGTCCAACTCGCTCAGGATGCGGCCGGCGATCTCCAGGCCAAGGTCACCACCGAACCCGTCGCGATTGATCGTTCGCTCGGACTCCGGCAGGTACACGTACGGCGGGTTGGCCACGATCAGGTCGATCGGCCCGTCGACAGCCGCAGCCAGGTCACCCTGCGCGAACGTGCAACGACCGTCCAATCCCGCCAGCCAGGCATTGAGATTGGCAAACGCCGCGGCCCGCGGATTGATGTCCGTGCCCTCGACTCGATCGGCGAAGTCCGACGCCGTCAGGCCCTGCACGCCTGTTCCGCAGCACAGGTCCAGCGCGCGGGCGAAGCGTCGACCATGCAGACTGCGCCGCAACCGCTCGGCGAAAACCAGCGAGTCGCGTCCCATGTAGACGAAATCGGGAATCGAGCGGTCGTCGCGGTCGGTGACGATGAGCAGCTCGCCGGTTGGCACAAACCTCAGTCGGCACACCACACATCCGGGCTGATCAGCGGGCGTGACGATCGATTCGCGCATCAGGTTATCCAGCGGCGGCGCGCCCGAGGTCTGGTTGAGCAGTTCCGCAGCCGACGCCTCAGCCAGCGGCTCGCCCAGGAAGAAGAAAGCCAGTTGCTGCTCCAGCAACGGCCGGCGCCAGCGCTGCAGCTTGCGGTACAGGCCCGGCGCGACCGACTGTTGACATAACCGTCGCCCGCGGCCGGTCAGAAACGCCCACAGGTTGCCCGGCTCGTAGGGCAGAGCGAAGCGGTGCGGCACGGTTGGGATGTGCTCGATCGCGGCGTAACCCGATCGCCGCAGGCCCGCATGAAGGGACTCGACGGCCGAGCGCCACGATGCACGGCCCAGGTGCTCGACGTCACGAGCGGCCCGTATCGGATCGGCCCTCACCGCACCCAGAGCTTCACGCGGCGCGGGAATCTCTTTCGATTCTGCCATCATGCCTGTTGGAACGCACTCGCGGCGCCCGAGCCTGTTCGCTGCGCCACGGGCAGCAAACGTGGGCCGTGAACGCAAGTGTAGCCCACGCGGTCCATCACCTCAAACGCGGCGCGCAGCGGCGTGACGGCCGAACTTCGACGTGCATCGCGTGGCTGTGAACGCCAGGGAGCGGGTTGCCCAAGCGCCGGCGAGCGCACCGGGATTGTGGTGCAGGCGTCTCGCCTGACAGTGCAGCCGGGCGCGCGGCGCACGGCACGCGCGCGTCAGGCTTGGAGACGCCACGCTTGACCACGCCGGTTCTGTCTGCACGCCACCCAACGTCGCCTGACGCTCGCTCACGACGCGGCGGCCGGCGCCAGGGCGCGCGTTCTGAGGATGGCGTCCACGAGCGCGGTGTATCGGATCGGTATCCGGACCATCGTGCACCGCTCACTCGCGAGCTGCTCGGGCCGAACGCTGAGCTTGTCCGTCAAGGATGCGATGAGCACTGGAAGCTCGCGCTCGACTCGTTGCTCGAGCGCCGCCAGCTCCGACAGGCGCGGGCCGACATCGCTCTCGGCCGTGAGATCGATCAGCGCCAATTCCGGGTCGTCCTCATCCAGCCAGCGGAGCTGCTCGCAGAAGAGCGCCAGCGGGCTGCAGGTTGAGCTGGAGAGCACCGCCGCCTTCACGGGGCCGTCGGCTGATTTGGCCAGCTCTGACGCCACCGACTCGATGGCCGGTCCGGTGCCCTGCGACGAGTAAAACAACGTGACGTCCTCGGTACGTTCAACCGCGGTCGTCGCTATGGGCCGCAGGATCGAGTCGTCCAGTTCGAGCCCGCGGGCATGGGCTTGTACGTCGAGCAGGCTGGGCGCCCCGCTGTCGCCGAGCAGCAGCGCGTGGGCGAGGCGATTGGCAAGGGCAACCGACAGGCCCGCGACCGCGTCGCGCGACCGGCGCAGCTTGTCGGCTGCCTGGAAGTGGTCGGACGCGGCTTCGATGATCGGGGCGGGCGTTTCCCAGATCCGCAGGACTTCGCGGGTGGCATCGGAGTGTGACAGGCCGAAAAGCTCGCGCTCGGTGACCGACGGCGAGACGCCTCGCGCACCCGCCGCGGCCAGCGCAGCGGCGCACTGCTCTGGGAAGAGCGTGCCGAGCATGAGGCGCCCCGCGTCGTGCAGCAATCCGGCCAGGAACACGTCGTCACCGTTCGGCGCCTTGCACGCCGCGGCGATCTGTTGTGCCAGCAAGGCGGTCGCCAGCGAGTGCTGCCAGAAGCGGTCCAGGTTCAGGCCGCCGACCGCGACCTGCCCGAAATGGTCGATCGCGGTAATGGCGGCCACGGCGTTGCGGACGCCGGCAATCCCGATCCGGCGAACCGCCTCGGTCGGGTTGTGCGCGCGGGCCCCCGAGCTGTAAAGGCTCGAGTTGGCGACGCGCATCACCTTCAGCACCAGCGCCTGGTCCAGCCGCACGGCCGCGACGATCTCGTTCACGCTGGCGGCGGCGTTGTTCGTCGTCGCCAGCACATGGCGCAACACGGCCGGCATGGGATGTAGCTCAGCGTGGCTGCGCAGCCGCTCCAGGACTTCGTTTCTCGTGAGCGCCGGGACTTGGACGTCCGCCACTGCGGCCGCCGCATCGGGTGCAGCCGGTGTGCCGCTTATCGCGGGCAACCTCGGAGCACCCCGTGCTGCCGTGCCCGGCCGGGTGCACTTACGGATGCGGAGCAACAGGTCGTCGACCGAGAACCGGGTTTTGAGCAGGTAGTCGTCAAGGCCCGCCCGCCGGGCTGATTCGATCACTTCGCGCCGCGCCACGGCGCTGAGGGCCAGGACCGGCGTGGACTTGGTTCTGATGTTCGCCCGCAGCGCACGCAACCAGCGCACGCCGTCCATGCCGGGCATGGCCAGCTCGATCAGGATCGCGTCGGGGTGGTGAGCCAGCGCCGCCTGCAGCGCCTCCTGCCCGTTGGAGGCCAGCAGCGTCTTGAATCCGTGCTCGCGCAGCACGGCGGCAATGGGCTCGCGAAAGATCTCCTGGTCATCGGCCACCAGAACGGTGCAAGCCTCCGCGCTGTTGGGCTCGTCGCTCGACCGGGTCGCTGCCATGTTCTGCTGTCGCGAGGACTGGTCGCGTCTTTCGGGAACGGCCTGGCAAACGTAGACCGCCACACACGATGCCGTTCTGCGCGTGCCGCATACGGCGTTCAGGGCAACGCCCCGACAGCGATCGGCGGTTTCCTGTATACCCGTCATCGGGAAATACACCGATGCGGTCGAGCACGAATGAAAGCGGCGCCGCGTCGCCCGATAATGACAGCGCCCGGCCCATGTGGATGGCACGTGTCAACGGCCGGTTGGCGGCTGATGAACAGCGTGGCGACCTCCTGTGCGCGGCCACGTTTGGGCGCGCCTCGCCAAGGGTTTCCACGGTCGCTCGCCCACGCCGTGCCCATCGCGCAACCTCGCGGACGCAGCGGTCGCGTCGTGCGCAACCAAACGGCCGGCCGGGCACGCTCGGCTCCTTCGACCAGGGATGGTAAGGCTCGCAGAATCGTGAGCTCATCGAAGATGACATTCGCACACGCGGCACGCTTGCCACGGCCGTCTCGTCGCAAGGCCGACGGTTTCGCCCGACCGAGTCCGGCGGACCGTCGATATCCAAGGTCACTGCGATCGGCGACACGCATGCGGTGCAACAAAGCGCGGCGTCAACGTTTTGCCAACGCCATCCGCCGCGCTCCGCAAAAAAATGACTTGACGCGCCGCTGGTTTGGGTTATACTCTATGGGTCCACGCGTAGAAGTAATGGTCTTACTTCCGGTGGGCCCACGGTGAGTGCGGATTCATGATGGTGCGTGACGTTTACATTCGAGCTCTGATGCCACGGCATAGCGCCGCGGCCGGTGAGCGCGCCCGGCGTTCGCGCGAATCACAGTCAGTTAATCTGCTGTGGGTCGCCGAGTGCCTCGATAACGGGACGCGTTCCGGCTGCGCCAAGCCGTCGACCGCCATCGTATTCGATCGCTGCGGTCCGCCTTCAGGGTAGTGTTTGATACGGCATTTGCCGTTTGAAGCCCTGAAGGTCAGACCTTCAGGGCTTTTTTGTTGGCTTCGCTGCTGGAACGAGAGTGGTCCGCTGGAACGAGAATGGTCCGCTGGAACGAGAATTTGCTGGAACGAGAATCCTTTCTCGTTCCAGTCCTCGCGGGAATCCCTTCCCGTGAGGTGCGGGGCTAGTGACAGCGTGCGCGGGATGGGAATCCCGCGGATTTGGGTGCGAGAAGGGATTCTCGCACCAGCATGCCGCTGGAACGAGAATCCCTTCTCGTTCCAGTTCTCGCACCAGCAGTGCATGGCCAAGCGAAGCGCGACCATGCGGGCGCAGAGTGCGCGCCGACGTGATGAATTGGGATGAGCCGCTGTTGCCGGCGGCGCACCGGGTATTTCTGCAACTTCGCCCGCGTGCGTTCCGTGAACGGCTTCGGAAAACGGCGGATTTTCCTCGGGTAGCTCAACTGGATAGAGCACACCGCTGTTAACGGTGAGGTAGCGGGTTCGAACCCCGCCCCAGAAAGGAGCTTGAAACGCTCCTGCGAGTAACATCGCACGAAGCGGATTGTGGGAGTCATCAGCGGACGAGCCAGCCGCCGTGACCTTATGTGCGGTGGCGCCGGAAACGTTGCTTTGTAGTCGTGCAAAGACAGTACGGAGTACTGAGTACTGAGCTGGGGTGCTTGCGGATCCGTCGGTGCAGGAGCCGGTCCTTCACGCCGTGCGGCGGCAGTCAGGCACTCACTCGAAGCGCGATTCCGCGACCGGACCGGGGCCGTTCGACTGGATCACCCTGCAATCCGCGGATTTGAGGTGTACCACCTGTGAAGTGAGGTGAGTCGATATGCTTGGAAAGGTTCGAATCAAGAGTCATGAGCGCGGACTCCTGTTCCGCTATGGCGATTTCGACCGGCTGCTCGCTACGGGCGCGTACCGTCTGTGGAGCCGGCTGTGGAGCCGTCAGCGCAAGACGGTCGAGATCGTCGACACGCTGGGCACGAAGTTCGAGCACAAGCTGCTCGACGTGCTGCTCCGCGACGCCGAGCTGCGGGCCGCGCTGATCGTGGTTGATCTGGAAGACCACCAGCGGGCGCTGGTCTGGAAGGACGGCCGCCTGGCCTACATCGTCGGTCCGGGCCGGCACGCCTTCTGGCGCGAGCCGTACGAGCTGACGGTCGAGGTCTTCAACTCCGACGGTCTGCGCTTCGACCACCCGAAGTTGGATGCCATCGTTGGCTTCCCGGACGGGTCGAAGTGGCTGGTTGGTGTGGACGTGGCCGAGCACGAGGAAGTGCTGCTGGTCCGCGACGGTCGCATCATCGACCGGCTGGGCAGCGGCCGCCACGTGTTCTGGAAGGACGTCGGCCGCGTGACCTGGAAGACCATCGACCGGCGCGAGCAGGTGGCCGACGTGGCCGGTCAGGAAATCATGACCCACGACAAGGTCACGCTGCGCGTCAACCTGGTCGTGACGTACCAGGTGATCGACTCGCTCAAGGCCGTAACCGTGGTCAGCGATCACGCTCAGGCGCTCTATCGCGAGGCGCAGCTTGCCCTGCGGGCGGCCATCGGCACTCGTCCGCTGGACGCCCTGCTGGCCGACAAGGAGTCGATCGGCGGCGAAGTGCGAAACGTGCTCGCGCCGCGTGCGGCCGAGTTCGGCGTCGTCGTTCGCAGCGTGGGTCTGCGCGACATCATCCTGCCGGGTGAGATGAAGACCATTCTCAACCGGGTGATCGAGGCCGAGAAGGCCGCGCAGGCCAACCTGATCAAGCGCCGCGAAGAGACCGCCGCCGCCCGCAGTCAGGCCAATACGGCCAAGCTGCTGGCGGAGAACCCGCTGCTGGCGCGGCTCAAGGAGCTGGAGATCCTGCAGGAGATTCTGGCTGGAACCAAGGCGACCTTCGTCCTGGGCGAGGGCGATCTGGCGGGTCAGTTTCGCAAGCTGATCCGCAAGAACCCGCAGGACGACCTGACAACCTGAAAGGAGGTGATCCTCGCGTCTAGCGCGAACGGGGTGAAGGCTCGGGTGGCCTTCACCCCGTTTGCATTCCATACATGGACGATCATGAAAGCAGGACGTCTGAATACGGCCTGCACGCCTGCCGTCGCGCCGCGTTCGTGGACGATCGTGTGGATCATTCGTCCTCGAGATCGTCAAACAGACTTGGCTCGCTTTCCTCCGGTGGTCTACGCATCTCGGCCGGTGGTAGGGGGATCTCGTCGGCTGTGAACCACGGCAGGGGCGCGGGTGTCCCGACGGCATCCGGCTGCGGCGGTGTGTCGGTGGCGGTCTCATCATTCATGTTGGGCTCCTTCGACAATACGCTCCAGCAGATCTCGCTGGGCTGGATAGATGGCGATGGTTGCTTCGAGGATCCACACGACATTTAGCAGCTCGCCGGTGAACTCGGCTGTCCAGCGCTCGGGACGGATGTCGTCCAGCGGCGAGGATTTCCGCACGTTTCGCGGCCGCCTCATGCGGTAGTTGAGCCACGATCGAACGACTTTGAGGCCCGAGACCTCGAACTCATACACGCTGTGGGCGACCGGGGCGAACGCGCCTTCGCCAACGTGAAGCGTGCCGTCGCCGTCGGAGCCTTCAACCCAGTCAAACTCATCCGGGTAGCGTTCAGGATCGTCGGGCACGGCTCGGGTGCACCTCGCTCGGCCACGAGAGATGCGGCCACGAGGCCGGTCACGCGAGGTGAAACGCTCGGCAAAGGTGTGCAGCCAAAGCAGGCGCCGGCCGATCCGGACGGCCTCATCGAACAGCGACGCGCTTCTGCTCAGCGGCACGCGCAATTGGCGGGTTTCCAGTTGAACCCAGAACCGCTCGGTGAAACCCGGATGCGCGAGGACCGCATAGACGTAAGCTATGAAGTCCTCAGGCGTGACGGCGCGCCCGAACGCCTGCGAGAGCTGGTCCACCAAGCCCGGGGTGATATTGGGATGTTCGCATGCGGCGTCGCGGTAGAGAGGAATGACTTCTCGCGCGCCGAAGGAACCGCGGAAATGGTGCAAGTCTGGGAGGTTTGCACATGCCGTGAGTGCCGGGCCTGCGCCAAGCGGGTGATTCAGGAGCGTTGTTAGATAAACCTGCCGGTCGCCGTGGGCGCGCCAAAGATCGGGCCGGATGAAGTCCCCCAACCGCGGATCGGCGAAGAGAGCTTGTCGATCAAAAGACCGGTATGCACACGGTCGGATCGGCGGGGCCGAAGCCCGTTGCCCAAGTTGAGCGATCGACGGCCCCCGCTTGCCTTCGAACAGCGTTGGGTAGGTTCTGTCGACAGTGCGGTCACGAGTTTCCTTGAACGCTTGAGCGCGATTCTCAGCCCGCAGCAGTGCTCGCCAACGTCGTCTCAGTGTCTCCTCGTCGGCCGCAATGGGCCATGTTCGTTTCACCTGCATGCCCGAGTGTTGCCACGGCATGAGATCGATCAGTTGTGGCCATCTGAAGTAGGGGCCGACTCCAGCAGGCCGGAAGGGGGCGTGCCAATCGCCCGGGCATTCCTGCCACGACGAGTCACCGAGATCGGAAATCTGGTCGAGGCGCTCCAGTTTGTGCGCCCGGTCGCCGACGATGCGAGTGTACTGAACCCGCGCGGCGGCTTCGCGGTTCGCATGACCATATCCCGCGCAAACCGCAATGGCTACCGGAGTGCGGATGGCGAAGACGTTTTCCTCCTGGCGCGTGCCGCGGCCCTCGCCGCCGAGATCGATGATCCAGACTTCGTCGCAAATGCGGCGCATGTGCTCGCGCATACCGACAAACGCGTCGCCGTCGAGATACGAGGCCGCGGAAATGAACGAGACGATTCCCGGCCCGCCGCCGGTACCGTTCTCGAAGACTTTCCACAGCGCCCAGCGCCAGAAATAGACGTAGAGGTTGTAGAGGTTCTTGACGTCGCCCCCGTGGCCGGCGCCGACGGCCGCGCGCGTGAATCCCTCCTGGAGGATGGAGCGCTGCTCGCGCCGCCGGCGGACGGCCCGGCCATCCACACCGCCCGTTTCGCTTGAATCCAATTCGTCGCCATAGCGCACCCAGCCCCCTGTGCGGGCCAGATTGCCTTCCGACGCCGCTTCGTGTCGGTCGTACGGCGGATTGCCGAGGCAGACCAGCACGGGCACCTCCCGCTTGACGCGCAGCGCGCGCTCGTGGTCGCGGGCGAGCACGCGATACCAGGACATGACGCGCTGCGGCTCGACGTAGGGCGATTCAAGGGTGTCGGTCAGATAGACGCCGGGACCCTCTTGCGGGAGCGACGCGCCTGATGTCGTCAGCGCGCGCGACACCCGCAACTGGGCAACTGCATAGGGTCCGACCATGTTTTCAAAACCGTGGAGATGGCGGGCCAGTTCGGTCAACCGCGCCCCCGTCGCGCCCGGTCCTTCCCGTTCAGACACCGTCGCACGGGCGCGCTCAACTACCCCCAGCAAGTAAGTGCCGGTGCCCACCGCCGGATCGAGCGTAATGACGGATGAATCGGCGAAGCCCAGCGGAAGACCTAGCCGATCGATGAGCAGACGCTCGATCAATCGGACTTGGGCGTGAACCACCTGCGGCGGCGTGTAGTAGACGCCGGCGTTCTTGCGCAGGTCCGGGTCGTAGGCAGCGAGGAAATGTTCGTAGAAATAGAGCAGCGGATCATCGTGGCCGTCGGCTCGACCGAGCGCATCCGGTGGAAGTCGGTCGATGACGCGTTGCAAGACGCGCAGTGACACCCGCGCTTCCTGGCGGGCAGCGTCGGCGGTGAGGACTTCCAGGGATCGAGAGAGCAAGGCGTGACCCGCTGCCAGCGCGGGTATGGCGGTGGCGATGTCGAGCACTCGCGCGCCCTCGGCTCGCGCCAGCAGAAGCGCGAAGGTGACCGTCTGGGCGTAGGCGTCGGCAAAACGGCGGTTGTCCGCATCCGGGAACAGAAGTTCTCGCCACTCGGCGGCAACCTCGGACAGGGCCGACTCTGGCATCCCGACGGCTTCCTCGACTTCTTCGCGCAGGAGGCGGCACAGCGGGGCGAGCAGATCGGCGATATCGCGCGCGGTCGGAATCTCAGGCAGCACGGCCGGTTCCCATGCGAGAAACCTGGCGTACAATTGTCGAAACCGTTCAGCGTCCTGCTCGGTGACCGCCTCGCGGCCTTGAAGATCGGTGCGGCCAGTGAATCTCACCAATTCGACGCGGGCGCCGCTCCGATAAAGGCCGAATTCCGACCCGTCGGTGTAGATCAGATTCGGGAGTTGGCGAAACCGATCCCATTGCCTGGCATCATGCCCGCGGTATTGATCGGGATCGGCACCTTTTCCGGGCGCCTTCAGTTCGACGTAGCCGATCCAAAGGCCGCAGTCCTCGACGCAACAATCCGGTTGGCCGAGACCGCGGACTGAGGTTTCCGCGACGATGGTCAAGCGGCGCGCCAGCAATCGCCCGACCGTTTCCAACAAATGCCGCATCGGGGCGATGAGTTGGCTCTCGGGATCCCCCGATGCCGTCGCGCGCGTTGTCGAGCGAACAGCGTCCGCGAACTGTCGCAAGGCCTCCAACGCGCCATCCGAGTGGTCCATCACGCGGAAGCGTACCTCGCATTAGTGTTCAATTCTAGCGGGCGGAAGCAATCGCCCGCGAGGGCAGAAGACCGCACTTCCGCTACGAAGTTTCAAGATCACAAGCCGCGAGGTGCGAAACGTGCTCGCGCCGCGTGCGGCCGAGTTCGGCGTCGTCGTTCGCAGCGTGGGTCTGCGCGACATCATCCTGCCGGGTGAGATGAAGACCATTCTCAACCGGGTGATCGAGGCTGAGAAGGCCGCGCAGGCCAACTTGATCAAGCGCCGCGAAGAGACCGCCGCCGCCCGCAGTCAGGCCAACACCGCCAGGCTGCTGGCGGAGAACCCGCTGCTGGCGCGGCTCAAGGAGCTGGAGATCCTGCAGGAGATTCTGGCTGGAACCAAGGCGACCTTTGTCCTGGGCGAGGGCGATCTGGCGGGTCAGTTTCGCAAGCTGATCCGCAAGAACCCGCAGGACGACCTGACAACCTGAAAGGAGGTGATCCTCGCGTCTGACGCGAACGGGGTGAAGGCTCGGGTGGCCTTCACCCCGTTTGCATTCTCGGCCGTACATTCAGGACTTTGAGGAACTGAGGCACTGAGGGATGGATTGAGTGATCATCGGTGCGTTTCGTCAGGCCCGCGCCGGGGGACCCCAACCGCGAACTGTTTGCGGTTTGGGACCCCTTGCGCTCGGGCATGCCACACTCTACTCGATGCTTAGAACGTCGATCTTCAGCCGCCCCATGACCGGCACCATCCGAAAGGCCGCGTCGGCCATCGAGGTGTCGGTGTTGGTCATGACGGCCAAGGCGATGTGCGTCGGGTTGCAGTCGCTTTCGCGCTGGGCGGCGTCGAAGTCGACCCACTGGCCGGCCAGATAGAACTGCGTCCACATGTGGAAGCCGAACACGTCGTCGGCGCCGGAGAAGGTGGGCACGTAAACGAGCCCCACTACGACGCGGGCGGGAATGCCTCGGGCGCGGCCCAGTGCCGCCAGCAGTACGGCGTGCTCGCTGCAATCGCCGCGGCGCTGCCTGCAGACTTCGCTGGCCGAGGCGAAACCGACGTCCAATCCCTTCTCTTTGATTTCGTCGGTCACGTACCGCCGCAGTTTGTCGGCGAGGACGTACTTGTTCGCCTCGTTGCCACCTGCCTCTTTGGCCATTTCAATCACGGCCGGGTCGTCGCTGTTGATTTGCAGACTCGGCGCCAGATAGGGCTTGACGTCCGGGTCGATGTTCCCCGCATCGGCCGCTTCACATGCCGCTCGAATGGCTGCGTGGTCCTGGCGCTCAACCGTCAGCTCCATCGTGCGCCCTTCGTGCTTGCAGGGTTTCTGAAGGCCGGTCGTCGGCAGCGCCGGCAGGTCATCGCCTTTTCCGGTCACGCCGAGCCGGTAGACGATCTTGCGGGCAGCCTTCCGGTCGATCGGGCGCTCGACGCGAATGATCGTTGGCACGAAAAACTCGGGAGCGGCGAACTCCTTCGTGGCGGAGGCCTTGTCGGTCGTCACGAGTTTGAGCGAGCCGATGCCCGGAATGGGATACTCGATGATCAGCGGCTCGAACCGTTCATCGACCCACGACACGATGGTCATCTCGCCAGCGGGACCCACGAATGTCTGGTCGACGCGCGTCGCCCCAACCCAGTTTCCTCGGTATTCGATCAACCCGCGCTTGCCGACTTTGAACCGTACCGTCACCGCGTCATCCAGGCGCAGCGATGGCGCGTAGGCCCGCACCTCCTCAACCAGCCCCTCGACCGGCTTGAGCTGGTGCTGCCGGCGATACAGCCCCCACGACATCAACGCCCCGCGCGGATAGTCGAACGTCTCCGGCGGGGCCGGAATGGTCGTCGCGCCGCTGCCGATGCATCGGCTCACAATCACCTTCCCGTCGTGAATCGTGCCCGACAGCGTTGAGACTAGACTGGACATATCCGTGACGCTCTCAAACGAGCCCGGGGTTCCGTCGAGCGCTTCACGCCCGGTCTCGGTCACTCCGACCTTGATCTCCGTTCCCGCGCGGGCGAGCCGGAACGTGAGCGCCATACGGCTGATGATCTCGTCGCCCTCGCGCGTGAACGTGGAGTTGCCGTACCCCGCCTTCTCGTCGCCTAGATAGATCTCGAGCCAATCGTCGACGAACGTCCCCTGCGGCGGATCATCGATCGAGAACGACCGGACAGCCGCAGGCTCGGCCGCACGAGCCGGAACCGAAACGGACAGAAGGCCGATGAACCACGTGAAGCGTTTTCTCATGTTCTCACATTCTCGCATGTCATCACATGCGTGGCCTCAGCCGCGAGCCACCGCGGCGCCGGAAACGAACCCGTTCTACAGGGCGCGGAGTTCGTCGATCAGCCGCCTGCCTGACTGTGTCAGCAAGTCGCACTCGTGCGTCGAATAAGTATAGGCGGTGGGCTTTCCGACGCCGATGACGCCCAGAAGCTGCCCGCCATCGATGATCGGCACCGCTAAGGCTCCCTCGACGCCGGTGAACTTCGCCGCCGGCTTGGCCACACCCGATGTATCGGTTTGCAGATTGCATAGCGTGACCGGCTCGCGCCGCTCGGCCGCCACCCCCGCAATGCCCTTGCCGAGCGGAATGAGCCTGACCATCGGCATCAGCGCTTCGGGCACGCCGAACGACGCCACGAGTTCGAGCATCCCGTCGCTGCGCAGCCGGTGCACCGTGCCCGAGACGGCCTGAAACGCCGCCCCAATCCGCACCAGCTCCGCAATCACCCGCTCGCGCGGCTCGAACTCCTGCGACGGTCGGTCGAACTCACGGTCGATTCCCAATCGCGTCGTCCTCGTCACCAGGCTACCGAGCACGCATTGTCTGCGGCCAGCAGGGCCGTCGCAACGCCCCCTGGCGTTCCATTGGCGTGCGCGATCGTAGCCAATCTGGTGTGGCATGCCCAATCCCGGCGTGCCGGGACGCTTGCCCATGAAGATCTATGAAGACGGGGCGTCCCAGACTTCCGTCGGGTACGCTGGTGTTGTTGGCAACAGTGCCCGACGGCAGGGAGGCCCCGATGAGACGCACGCATATTATCGGAATGGACACGCATTGCCAAACGACGGACATCGCGGTCATGGCCGCATCGGGACCGCTCAAGCGGCG